>OBKV01002245.1_pt1 | contig 10897 bp, 7 predicted proteins | sample 1517301 | NCBI WGS metagenome assembly OBKV01 (sample SAMN04571685, study PRJEB22368) | human gut metagenome | biome: human gut; material: stool | host: Homo sapiens | place: Luxembourg | collected 2012-06-29 | reverse complement strand
AGTTGCTGCCACTTCGCTGTTAATGGGTGTCACACGTGCTTCGTCGGAGGCTTACTTCCGGAATATCATTGTCCTTTGGCGGGTCGGCGGCTCCGCACTTTCATCGACAAAGCGCCTGACGGGATTGTTTTCCTCGCCAGGCGCTTTTCACATATTCATCAATTATGGTTAAATGAATATCAGGCCGTTGTCTATGCAGGTCTGTGCTTTTTTGAGATCGGCACTTTGAGGAATCTCGACACGTGGAATCTGGACATTCAGATTGTTCTGTTTGAGAATATTCTCTATATCTGCAAGGTATTTGTTCGGATTGTACAGCAAGTAGCAGATTGCCCTGAAAAGATTCTGAATGGCCGCAACAACGTGATGTGACTTAGGATCCTTGTCCATTATGTCGTTGCAGTGGGCAGGAATAATGACAACATTCCACAGACTTGAAAAGTAGAACGGGTCCGCCGTGTCAGGCCAGATGTGGGAGATTACGTAGTTTCTGAGCATATTCACCCTGTTGTTCTCACATACCCATACTCCGGTGTAACGGTGAATCGCCGTCCTGACAAAATCATTTCCGTCGTAATCGATTATTATCGAAACCCCTCTGTAATCGGACATTGGTGAAACCGGAACAACACCTGAAGGTATCGCTCCCGGGTAAATTTGGGTATAGACATCCTGCGCCTTGCATACTTTGTTGCCTATCCTTTTCTTCGTAATGACTGGTCGCAGATCATTGCCGAACACATCCAGATATTTGACATTGGCAGCATCCTCAGAAAAACGCACCGGCAACTTAGAATTACCTTTCTTGATATAGTTGTTCGGATTGTCCAGATTGCTCAGCAGATTCATCAAACCATCCATCTGTTCCTTCACTTTGTCAGGGCAGATGAATATCGAGTTCTCCACCATATGCTTTTCCAGCAATATTCCGTGAGAATCAAACTCATTGATAAGAATATCGAGACCATCCGGCACAATGATCCCCGTCCCGTTAAGGCATTTGACACCGGTGCTTGTCTCGCCCTGACAGGTCTGATTGACCTTGGTAAGATTCTCACAACTCAGCCCGGTGCAAGGTGTCGTCGGGCAATCCAGCCCTTTGCACTTGCTGCCGACACCCGCGATTTTTTCACATGTAACCATAATTGTAAATTTTGAGTTAAACTATTTGTTTGTAATACGTTAATATCATATTTGATTTTTCTTTCGTCAAATCAGTCGGTGATGATCACCGCCCCCGAAGGCTTGACCCAGCTGATCATCTCAATTGTCTTCTTGTCACAGCCACGCATGATTATCTCTTTAAGATTTGTACAACCATAGAACATCGCGTCCATATACGTGACTTTTCTTGTATCAAATCCGGACAAGTTCAGGCTAATTAGAGATTTGCAATCAAAGAACATATAGCCCATATTCGTGACATTCCTCGTGTCAAATCCAGACAGGTCAAGACTTATAAGAGCACTACAGCCACCGAACATCCTGTACATCATCGTGACATTCTTCGTGTCAAATCCGGACAAGTCCAGGCCGGTAAGGCCGCTGCAACCATCGAACATATAAACCATATTCGTGGCATTCCTCGTGTCAAATTCGGACAAGTCTAGGCGGGCAAGAGCACTGCAACCATTGAACATACTGCTCATGTCCGTGACATTCCTCGTGTCAAACGAGGATAAATCAAGGTTTGTAAGGCCACTGCAGCCACCGAACATCTTGTACATCATCGTGACATTCTTCGTGTCAAATCCGGACAAATCAAGACTTGTAAGACCACTGCAACCATCGAACATACTGCCCATATCCGTGACCTTTCTTGTGTCAAATCCAGACAAATCAAGGCTGGTAAGACCACGGCAGCTCAGGAACATTTCTGACATGTCCGTGACATTCCTCGTGTCAAATTCGGACAAATCAAGGCTGGTAAGACCACGGCAACCATCGAACATACGGCCCATATTCGTGACATTCCTCGTGTCAAAAGAGGATAAATCAATACTTGTAAGGCCGCTGCAGCCACCGAACATCCTGTACATCATCGTGACATTCTTCGTGTCAAATCCGGACAAGTCCAGGCCGGTAAGGCCGCTGCAGCTCTGGAACATGTCTGACATGTACGTGACCTTTCTTGTGTCAAATCCAGACAAATCCAGGCTGGTAAGACCACTGCAGCTACCGAACATACTGCCCATGTTCGTGACATTCCTCGTGTCAAATCCCGATAGGTCAAGACTGACAAGACTGCTACAATCATTGAACATTCTGTTCATGTTCGTGACATTCTTCGTGTCAAATCCGGACAAATCCAGGCCTGTAAGGCCGCTGCAGCTACCGAACATACTGCTCATGTTCGTGACATTCCTCGTGTCAAACGAGGATAAATCAAGGCTTGTAAGGCCACTGCAGTTGTAGAACATGTCTTCCATGTTCGTGGCATTATTTGTATTAAATACAGACAAATCTAAGCTGGTAAGACCACTGCATTCAAAGAACATATAACCCATATCCGTGACATTCTTCGTGTCAAATCCCGATAGGTCAAGACTGACAAGACTGCTACAATTAGAGAACATGCTTCTCATGTTCGTGACATTCTTCGTATTGACATTCGAAAGATCGGCTTTTACCAAAGTGCGACATCCATGAAAGGATAAGAGTCCAAGTTCTATAGGTGCCACAAAACTCAACGATTTCAATTTGTCATTATAGCTATTAGAATAATAATAATTAAAATCACAACTGAAAAGATTATCCTCAAATGGACGAGCCTCAACTAATATTCGCCAAGTATCGCCGATATGACTATCTGTCAATGATATCTCCGAACCATTCCTTTGTATCCTAAAAAAGTTTTTGTAATCCATAGGTTCTCCTGTCACAGTCGTATATTCAATGATTTGGTCATACGATAGCAGCGGAGACAGAGGCAAATAGTCGGAAGACAGTTCCTCATCACCATTCACTTTTACCGTGAGGCGCAGACTGGCCATCATCGGTGTGTTGGACGCAAAGAACTGGCTGTCAAGAGCCGAAGCGTCCACTGTCACGGTCAGAATATTATCCTTGCCAAGAACAACATCCTTTATATTCATAGTGACAAAATCTCCGATCTCCGCCCTCGTCGATGCCACATAGACGGCTTTTGCGACAAGGGTGTTCTTCCAATTCTTAACAAGATATTCCACGGCGCTTCGCGGCAGAATCTCGAACTTGACGGGAATATCCTCCGGCACATATTTGTCGCCGTTCTTTGAATATCTCACCTTAACAACACCGTCAAGACTCTCAGGAACGTACTTTATGCTTGACACGGCTGAAACTCCGGCAATAGGTATTCTCAAGGTGGTCTGCTCTGAGTCGTTCATCACAAAGACCGCATACCCGTCTTCAACGGTGACGCTCTTGAAGAAAACGTCACCATCATTGCCATCTTGTCCATCCTTGCCGTTCTCACCCGTCGCTTTACCTAATTTTGTCCAGTACTTTCCGTTGTCGTAGGAAATGTACCAGAAGCCATCAACTATTTTCAGTTGAGGTGTGACGGCATCCTTCCCGTCATTGCCGCTCTGCCCATCTTTCCCGTCAAGACCGACGGCACGGACCTTCTTGCCATCGACAATAAGCCATTCGCCGTCCACTGTCCAATAATAGATTCCGTCAGAATCCTGCCTGACACTTATCTTCGGGGTAGAAGAGCCTGTACCATTAGTTCCGTTATAAAGGTAGATCACCTTGCCGGAAACGAACTTGACGGAATAGCCCTGGCCGTCAGGAAGGTCAGTTACGCTGACGATTCCGTCCTGTTTCTGGCTTGCGTTCACAATCGCCTGAAGCGATGTAAGGTTCTCGTTCATGTTCTTGCATTGCTTCTCCAAAGCCGCCATTCGGGACTTCAGGTCGTTGATGTCGGACTTCAGCTCCGAATCGTCGTACTGGCCGCAACCCACCAGAGTCGCCAGCACCGTGAAAATCAGCAGAATACCTTTTCTCATTGTGTTTTGGTTTTTATAAATCATTATTGGTTCCTGTTATGGAATCGTGTTATCAATATTGTCTTACGTCACTTCGGCGGGCTCAGTGACCGATTGTTCCGCGGTCTGAACGGTCCTGTCGGTTCAACAAGCTCTCGACCGAACGGTACACTTCGACAAGCTCAGTGACCTTTAGCGGTCATATTCCACCACCAAATATCAAAGCCAAACCTATAAACACGACAAAAGTGTGGAGCGTTCCGTCAATCTGAGCTGGGGTTCCGGAATAACCTTGAGCAAATCGACAACTCCACACTCGTATCCAGAAGCGCGGAGAACCCGCACGACCATACGATACAAGTATGAAAGCCGCTCTTTTCCTTGCTCATTGAAATTTTCCGGATTTCAGCCCAAGGACAAAAGCTTTTCACTTTCATCTGATATGTGCGCCACATCGCTGTGACGCGCCAAATTTACGAATAAACTCAAACTATCCCAAAACATATTCATGGAAATCCGGTGGAAAAGCCAGAAGATTACCGAATATTCTCAAAAAAGTGTCAGAAAAAACATCCATCAGATGCCGTATCAAATGCAACAACAGAATAATATTCAGTCCATTATATTCATCACCACGGTCAGAATCTGTTTCATTCCACACTGCGGACAATAAGACACGTCGCCGGCCGCCAAGTTCCGCCTTAAAATAAGATATAAAGCGGCGCGAAAATTTCCATAAATCACGGATTATCACTATCTTCGGAAAAACAAGGAACGATTATGGACGTCGTTCTTTTATGCAGGGTATCAACCGCCGGCCAGGACTATTCCAGGCAGGTGGACGAGCTGTCCGACTTCTGCTCAAAAATGGGGTGGAACGTCAGAAGGATATTCACCGCCAAGGTCTCGGGAGCGAAGAAAATCGAGGAGAGAAGCGAGCTCACCGAGATGCTGGACTACATCCGCGGGAACAGTATCGACAAGGTCTGCGTGCTGGAGATAAGCAGGCTCGGCAGGAACACGCTCGAGGCGCTGAAGGTGATCCGGCTGCTGAACGACAACGGGGTCTGCCTGTACATCAAGAACTACAACCTGGAGACGCTCGGCGCCGACGGGAAACCCAACCCGATAGCGAGCATGATATGCACCATACTTCTGGAGGTGGCGCAGATGGAACGCCTTACTATCATGGAGCGGATGGCGTCGGGCCATGACAGGTACATCGCCAAATGCAGGGCGGAGGGGATAAAGATGGGACGGCCCGGGACCTACAGGAAAAGCGACGAGCGGATGAGAACCCAGTACACAAAAGAGCTTGGCCTGCTGAAAAAGGGAATATCATTGCGGAACATCAGCGCGATAACGGGCACGTCTGTCGGGACGATAAGAAAACTGTACAAATACCTATAATATTTTCAGGCTATGAAAGGAAAGCGGAAGAACACATCGGACATCGACTTCGGGCGGGACAAGGTGACTGTCTATCTCACCGAATACGAATACGAGAGGATAGAATCCGTCGGCAGGGGCGGATTCAACGACGACAGGGCGGTCAAAGGGATGCTGAGGACATTCGCGGCGATAAGGCTCTACGGACTGGCGGCGGAGACAACAGGCTTCGTCCCGATACACAGCGACATATTCAAGAAGATCGCCGGAGCCAGGAACTACGCCAGATACCGGGACGCGCTGAAGGCCGGCGGCTGCATTGACTATAAAGACGCCGTCATCGGGAAATATGAGGAGAAGATACAACGCGGTGCAGAGACCGTGACGCTGAACAGGATCAAGACCGAGATGCCGATGCGGTACCGTACCGGAATGATTCTCGGCAAAGACCTGTTTCCGTCAGGCAAGACATATCCGGTCATCTTGGAATTCGGCAAGGAGAACATCGACGCGCTCAAATCACAGATTGAGCATATAAGGAAACACTACGGCGGCAAGGAGCAAACAGGCAAGCGGGAATCGATAATGGCGGTGTCCTGTGACGAACTTGTGACGGTGTCCAAAATAAAGGAGCTTGTCAAAGACATTCATTGCGGCAGGATCAAGAACGCGAGAATAATAACGCGGCATATCAAAGACATCAAGGGAAGCGGTACAAGGGAAGAAAAAGACTCTAAAGGAATAGAAGAACTAATCATAAGGTTATTAGATAATATTAGGGAAGAGAAAGAGGATAAGAAGGAGAATATTGAACATATAGGAGTAAGCGAACTGTCCGAATTATTTGGTATCAAGCGCATTACGCAGAATATTTCAGCGCGTCAAAAATTAGGGTATTACGCCGGCCTCAAATACGAAATCGAAGCCCTTGACGACTGCTTAACAATGTCCGACCTCCAGCACCTCGCAAGTGTCAACACGGTCCCGGCTTTCAAGGATGACGGCAAGCTGTATTCACGTCTCGCGAACCTCAGGAAGCCGATCAGAAAGCACATCACCTACGGGGGACACAGGATAGTCGAGGTCTCGGACATCCATTGCGCTCATTTCACGATGCTGCCGGTGATATTCAGAAGAAACGGCGTTGACATCCCTGAGCAGGAACTTCTGCGGTTCATAGACCTGACGCAGAAGAAAGACCTGTACGCCGAGATAGCCCAATGCGCCGACGGATTCGGCAGGGATGACATCAAGCCCGTGATGCAGCCGTTCTTCTCAATAAAAGACGGCGGGAAAATACTCTACACCAACAAGGAGATGCTTGAGCTTCTCCGGGTCAACAACGCCACCCTGAAAAAGTACAGGGACGGCGGGTATCTCGGATATTCAAAGATCGGCGACAAGTACTTCTACTCAATGTCGGACATCCAGGCTTTCCTGAGGAACACACACAACGAACCTTATCTATTCAGTTAAACGACAATTCAGCAGGCGGCAGGTTATTTCTTAACGATTATTAATATGGGCAGACAGACATCAACGATACCGAAATCCACCTTCTTCATAAAGAACAAGACGAAGGGACGGGAATCAATCCTCTACATCAGATACTTCGTGTGCGGCAAATATGTCGAGCACAGCACCGGGATAAAACTTCCGGCGGCTGACTGGGATGCCGACACCAGGCATGTGAGAAGATCAAGTCCGAATTACAAAAGGCTGTCGGCTCAGATCGACGTGTTCCGCTCGAAAACCGACTCGCAGATCCTGGCGTGCGAGGAACGGCTCACGCCCAAAATAGTCTCGGACATCCTTAACGGGGAATACGCGCCGGACCCGAAGAAGACCGGAAAGGTGGACTTCATCGAATACGCCGCCACCTACAACAGGCAGCAGTACGACCTCGGAAGGCTGGGATATTCGACCTACTACAACGCAGACCTGAACATAAAGAAGTTCGGGAAATTCCTGAAAGACAGGATGAGGATCGGGACGTTGTTCATCAAGGATCTCAGCGTCGATATGTTCAACAAATACATCCTGTACAGGAAGGACACGCTCGGGAACACAAGCAACGAGGGGATCAACAAGGCCCTGGTCCCGCTGTACAAGGCCGTCAAATACGCCGCCGACAACGGCCTGATGGAAAAGGGGCTGGCCACGTCGATCTCCACGAACTACATAGAGAAAAAGACGCGGTCCTACAGTGGCGAGACCGGCGAGGAAAAGGTGCGCTACCTGACGGACACCCAGTTCCGCGACCTGCTCGATGTCTATGACAGGACAAGGAACGAGGCGACAAGAAAGATAATGGACATGTTCCTGTTCTCGTACTACGTATGCGGTCTGAGATATTCAGACCTGCTGACGCTGGAATGGCGGCATATAGACTTCGAAAACAGGACACTTACCAAGAACGTCTACAAGACAAAGCGCTCGATATCCCTGCCGCTCGTGGACAAGGCCATAGAGATCCTGCTCAGGTGGCGGAAGACCGGCGGCAACAGCCGTTTCGTGTTCAACCTGCTCGACGAGGGATTCGACCTGTCGGACATCGTCAAGCAGAACAACGCAAGATTGACAAAGAACAGGAACATCCAGCAGTCGCTCAGAAGCGTCGGGATAAAGATGGGGTTAAAATTCAACCTGACGATACACGTGGCCAGACACACATTCGCCGTACAGGCCTTGAAGAACGGGATGGACGCGCACACGATAAGCCACCTGATGGGCCATTCGTCAAGCCTTGTCACCGAGAAGGTCTATGCCGAGTTCCTGCCGGACACAATCAACACGACCGTCCGCGAGCAGCTTGAAAGGAACGTCATAGAGTACTCTTCTTCCTAACATTGGAGGAATAGCTCCCGCTCAAAAATAAGACAACTAATTACCCCGTGACATACCTTAAAACGGCACAAAACGACAGTAGCCGACCTCGAAAGTCAGCTACTGCCATATTAACAAAAGATTGAAAATCAATCAGACATTTCAGAAATCAAGACTAATACTCTTCTTCATTGAAAAAGAAATCGTCCTTGGTGGGGTAATCGGGCCAGATGTCTTCGATGGATTCGTAGACTTCGCCGTCGTCCTCAAGTTCGGTGAGATTCTCGATGACCTCCTCGGGGGCGCCGGAACGGTTGGCATAGTCGATAAGTTCTTCCTTTGATGCTGGCCATGGAGCATCGTCCAGGCTACTGGCAAGTTCAAGTGTCCAATACATATTCTCGAACAATTAAATTGTTAATAATCATTAATATAAATCAAAATGTCGCAAAAAGCGGCTCTATTTGCCCCAAAGATATGCAAAAAATCATAACAATAAGTATTTTTTGCCTAATTTTGTAGGCTTGGAAGCTGTTTCAACAACCGTACCAAAAGAAGAGCTTAGGAATATGTCATACGAGAAAAAGGAAATATACGAGGAAAAGACGACCGCGGAGATCGCTGTCCACGTCAAGGAAATCCTCCGGCTGTTAGGCGAGAATCCTGACAGAGAGGGGCTTGTGAAGACGCCGGAAAGGGTCGCCAAGGCGTTGCAGTTCCTCACGCAGGGATATTCACAGGACGGGGCGAAGATCATCCAGTCCGCCATATTCGATGAAGAGTACCGCCAGATGGTGCTGGTGAAAGACATAGAGCTTTACTCCACCTGCGAGCACCACATGATGCCGTTCCTGGGAAAGTGCCACGTGGCGTATATTCCTAATGGGAAGATCACGGGGTTGAGCAAGGTGGCAAGGGTCGTGGAGACTTTCGCGCGGCGGCTTCAGGTGCAGGAGAGGCTGACGGTCCAGATCAGGGACTGCATCGACAACGCGCTGCATCCGTTGGGAGTGGCGGTGGTCATCGAGGCGATGCACACGTGTATGTCGATCAGAGGGGTGCAGAAGGCCAACGCAACGACCACAACCTCCGCATTCTCAGGGGCTTTCCTGACCTCGGCACGGACGAGGAATGAGTTTCTGAACCTGATTAAATAGAACAATACATATGATTTGGCTGAAAAAGACAAAAAGAGACAATGAATTATTAGGATCAGATTTCAAAACAGGCGAAAAGATAAGACAAAGATTATAATCCGAACTAAAAAACACAACGGTATGTCAAACAAGATAATACTGACAGGCGACCGTCCGACCGGACGCCTCCACATTGGCCACTACGTCGGCTCCCTGAGGAACAGGGTGGCCATCCAGAATGCCGGCGACTACAAGAAGATGTTTGTCTTCATCGCTGACGCGCAGGCGCTTACCGACAACTTCGACAACCCGGAAAAGGTTCGTCAGAACATCATCGAGGTGGCGCTCGACTACCTGTCAGTCGGCCTCGACCCTGACAAAGTGACAATATTCATCCAGAGCATGATTCCTGAGCTCACCGAGCTGACATTCTACTACATGAACCTTGTCACGGTGGCGCGGCTCCAGCGCAACCCGACCGTCAAGGCGGAGATCCAGATGCGTGGCTTCAGCCAGGACGGCGAGGAGCAGGCGTTCGGAAGTGGCCTTCCTGTGGGCTTCTTCTGCTACCCGATCTCCCAGGCCGCGGACATCACGGCGTTCAAGGCCACCGATGTGCCTGTGGGCGAGGATCAGAAGCCGATGCTTGAGCAGGCGGTCGAGATCGTGCGCAGCTTCAACCGCATCTACGGCGAGACCCTCGTCGAGCCGAAGGCTGTGCTGCCTTCCAACGCGGCGTGCCTCCGCCTCCCTGGAACCGACGGCAAGGCGAAGATGAGCAAATCCCTTGGCAACTGCATCTACCTGGCGGAATCAGCTGACGAGATGCACAAGAAGGTGATGTCGATGTACACCGACCCTCAGCACATCAATGTCAGCGACCCTGGCCACGTGGAGGGCAACACCGTCTTCACCTACCTCGACGCGTTCTGCCGCGACGAGCACTTCGGCCTCTATCTTCCTGAATATGCCAACCTCGACGAGCTGAAGGATCACTATAGAAGAGGCGGCCTCGGCGACGTGAAGGTCAAGAGATTCCTTGAGAAGATCCTCAACGAGGAGCTTGAGCCTATCAGGGCGAGGAGAAAGGAATATGAGAAGGACATCCCTGCCGTGTACGAGATCCTCAAGAAGGGCAGCGAGGCCGCCGAGGAGGTCGCCGCCGCCACTCTCGACGATGTGAAGAAGGCGATGAAGATCGACTACTTCAACGACAAGGCTCTCATCGAGGAGCAGGCCAAAAGGTTCAACCAGTAATTTACGAATATCCGCCGGGCTCCCCCCTTTGCTCCGTGTACAAATAGCCACGTCCTGCGCACGGGAGGGGCCACGGAGGGGGCTCCGTGAGCAATAGGCCACGTTCCGCGCACGGGAGGGGCCACGGAGGGGGCTCCGTGAGCAATAGGCCACGTCCTGCGCACGGGAGGAGACACGGAGGGGGCTTCGTGAGCAATAGGCCACGTTCCGCGCACGGGAGGAGACACGGAGAGGGCTTCGTGAGCAATAGGCCACGTCCTGCGCACGGGAGGAGACACGGAGAGGGCTTCGTGAGCAATAGGCCACGTCCTGCGC
>OBKV01002232.1_pt1 | contig 10959 bp, 12 predicted proteins | sample 1517301 | NCBI WGS metagenome assembly OBKV01 (sample SAMN04571685, study PRJEB22368) | human gut metagenome | biome: human gut; material: stool | host: Homo sapiens | place: Luxembourg | collected 2012-06-29 | reverse complement strand
GTATGTTGACAGGTTTAGTTCCATTATTAAAAGATAAACTAAAAATTCCTGTTTTTATAGCTGACACTCCATTAACCTGTGTAGCAGAAGGAACAGGAGTTTTACTTGATGATGTGAGAAGTCTAGAAGAGAACTAGACTTTTTTCTTTTTCTAAAATAATTGTACAATAGGATATAAACTGGTATAATTGAATAAGAAAAGAGGAAGTAAAATGAATCAAGAAATATTAAGTGCTTTAAAGATAGTAGCAGTAACCTTTCTTTGCTCAGCGCTAATAATGCCTGGAATGAAAAAAATAGCCTTTCATATAGGTGCTTTAGATATTCCGAGAAGTGATGAAGGTAATAGACATATTCATAAAAGAGTAATGCCTAAACTTGGAGGAGTTGGAATATTTTTAGCTTTCTTAGTTGGCTATATGTTATTTGGAATAGAAAGTATTCAAATGAATTCGATTTTGATAGGGAGTTTTATAATTATTCTAACTGGTATTATTGACGATATAAAATCTATTAGGGCAAGTAGAAAGCTACTGGGACAATTAATTGCTGCCTGTATCATAGTATTTTATGGAGGAATACTTTTAAATAATATTACGGCTTTTGGTTATACAATTGATTTTGGTATTTGGTCTTATCCACTGACTATTTTCTTTATAGTAGCTTGTACTAATATTATTAATTTAATAGATGGCTTAGATGGATTATGTGGTGGTATATGCAGTATTTTCTTTTTAACTATTGGTATAATTGGTTTCTTTCAAGGTAGAAGCGGTAGTCTTGTTATGATTTTAACATTTATTATGTTAGGTGCTACTTTAGGATTCTTACTTCATAATTTTTATCCGGCTAAGATATTCTGTGGTGATTGTGCTATGTTCTTAGGATTTATAATAGCAGTAATAACACTTTTGGAATTTAAGGGACCTGCTTTGACTAGTTTATTTGTTCCAATAATGATTTTAGGTATACCTATTCTTGATACATTGTTTGCTATTATTAGAAGACTTCTTAAGCACCAGCCACCATTTGCTCCTGATAAGGATCATATCCATCATCAATTATTAGGAATGAATTTTTCTCACAGAACAACAGTGTTAATTATTTATGGAATTGATTTCTTATTTGCAACTGCTTCAATCTTCTATATACTTAAAGATCCTGTTTTAGGTAAAGTATTTTATATTTTGATATTTATAGTAGTAGTATGGTTTGTTTTAAGAACTAGTATTATCTCTCCTAAAAATAAAGAAGTGACTGATAGTATAATTGATAAAGTGGAAGGTACTATTAAGAAAGAAAAACGTAAAAAAAGTAAAAAGGTTAAATAACCAGTGGTTAAACAGCTACTGGTTTTTTACTGCAAAAATATGCACTTTTATGGAAAAATATGGTAAAATTAAGGGGTCGGAGGTATACCAAATGATAAATTTTATTATATGTGATGATGAGGAAATATTTAGGGATTCTATTAAAGAAAAAATAGATAGTTGTATGATGAAAAGTACTGCGGAATATAAAACTTATTTTTTTAGTTGTTATGATGAGAAATTTTTCAATTTTGCTAAGAATCCTAATGGTTTTAATGTTTACTTTTTAGATATTCAAATGCCAGAAATAGATGGTATTGATGTGGCTAGATATATAAGGTATAAACTAGGTGATTGGAGTTCATTAATCATTTTTGTAACTAATTTTAGTAAGTATAGAAATAAGATTTTAACTAGCCGTTTGGATGTCTTAGACTATATTAAAAAGTCTAAAAGAGGTTATGAGCAATTGGAAGAAGTTATTGCTATAGTGCTTTCTAAATATAGGAGTACAGATTCTTGTTTAACCTTTGAAAAGGATTATTCTGTTTTCAAAATTAAGTATAGGGATATTATCTTTATAGAACGAGAGTTAAATAGTAAGTGTTGTATTTTATATACCACTAGTGGTGAATATAGAATAACCAAATCTTTAGCAGAAATTGAAGAATTACTAGATAATCGCTTTCTGAGAACACATCGTAGTGCAATTATTAATGTAGATAAAATAATTGAATACAATGTTAAAACAAATACAGTGATTTTTTCTACGGGTGAGTCAACTGATTTGGTAGCAAGAAGTAAAAGAAAGGAGTTGAAGGAACGTGTACTCAGCTATAGTTAGAAGTGTTAATAATATAGTAATGGTTTCTGCTATATTATTAAATACCCAAAAATTAACAAATACAAAAATTAATTGGTTTTCCATTAAAACATTACCATGGATTTTGTTAACCTTTCTTCCGTGTTTTTGCTTTTTTGGTTCAGGATACAATTTAATATTTACAATTCTATCTTTTGTTGGTATTAGTATATGCGTTCAGAAATCTTTTGACTTTTCTTTGGCTGAAGGCATGATGTTTACTTTTTATTTTATGATAATGGCAATTATTCCAGATTTAATTTCAAGCTCAATAGTAATTAATTTTCTTAAATATAGTACAATAAATAAAGATTCGTATTTCATTATTTTTTCTAATTTACTTATTTCCGTTATTACCTATTTCGCTTTTAACTTAAAATTCATTAGTAATTTTACTATTAGTAGTCAAAAATATCTTAAAAAGTCACAACATAAAAGTTATCTTTTTTATGTTTTGTTAGCTACCTTAGCTATAGGATTGTCATACTATATTGTAATTGACATATATAAACCATCCAAATTTTATTTTACTACTAATATAGTTATAGTCATATTTGTTCTTCTTATCTTTATTTATATAAATAAAATTATAAAGTATAATCAATTAGAAACGAAGAATTCCATATTATATGATTGTATGAGTAATATTGAAAATTATCAGGAAGAACAAGACTTAAAAATTCATGAGTATAAGAATCAACTGTCAAAAATAACAGCTCTAACTGATGACAAAGAGATAATCAAAAGAATTGAGGAAATTCTTGATGTTGATTTAAATGCTGATACTTATTTATTAGGAAAAATCAAAAATATACCAAAAAGTGAACTGAAAAGTTTAATTTATTATAAATTATTAGTAGCCAGTAGAGCGAATTTAAACCTTATTATAAATGTAAGTAATGAAATAAATAAAACAAATTATAAACTTGATAGGAATCAGTATAAAAGTCTGAGTAATTTAATTGGAGTTTTTTTTGATAATGCTATTGAAGCTGCTAAGGAATCAAAAGAAAGAGAACTGTATTTTGAAATATATGACTCTAGTGTTGGATTGACTATTTTAATTTCAAATACTTATAGTGAGAAAATTAACTTATCAAAAATTGGAACAAGAGGTTATACCACTAAAGGTAAGAATCGAGGAAAAGGATTGTATTTAGTCAAAAAATTACTAGATAAAAAAAATAGAATATCAATAAGAACATTGGTTAATGATAATCAGTTTGTTCAGAAGATAATAGTAAAAAAGGAATGAATTTAATCCATTCCTTTTAATGCTTTAGGTTCATCTAATGACCACCATAAGCATCCAACACTAGCAGATGCAGCATTCCTAAAGCTACTAGTAATTTTGCAACTCTTTTTTTCATACTTAACTCCTATTCTATTTTAAATGTTAAATAAATAACATTTAAACCATTAAATAATTCCTATATGGCATACCATATATCCTATAAGTAATAGGTAAGATTAGAATTGTTTCTATTATCATTCCTGATAATAAATATATAGAAATATCATTATTATTAAATATTATTATTATTACTGAATAGATAATGGCTATTATACATGTTGCTATTTTTCTTAAGACTCTTTTTCTTTTATTGGTTAAAGGTCTTTTTATTGTATCAGCTGGAGCATATAGTATAAAACAAATAAATGTAATTATACATATTGCTATTTTAACTGGTAAAGTAATAGTAATCTTTGACATTAGTAGCGGAATACCTACCAATATAAGTATTGATGAAAATAAGCAAGTTGAAGATTTGTTTGCATGTATACCAAAGGCTGGATATCTAATTATATTAAAGAATATTAGTGTTAAAATAAATTCTTTAAATATTCCTAGTAAGAATGCTAGTGGAAAAATTATCAGAAATTTTCCAAATGTTAGATATATACCTTCTAGTCCATATCTTAGTTCTTCTTCTTGTATTTCTATATTGTTATTTTTAACAAAAGAAATACAATTATTTAAAAATCTTTCTTTCATTTCATACCTCTCTTGTTGCTTTAATAATACTATAAAAAAGTAACTATAGCTTAAATCGGCTCTTTTGCAAGATTACACTATATTAATAGAATATTACTTGTCATAATAAATGATAAATTATACCGTTTAGAGTATTTTAAAAACCATTTACGGTTAAAGTATAAAAAATAGAAAAAACTATGATAAGATGCAATTACATCGTTTTAAGAAGTTCAAAAACCGGGACATACTTAGTTGGTGTAATAATTTATGGAGGTGAGCCAAATGATAGGCAAAGTAAAATGGTTTAATAATGATAAAGGATATGGATTCATTGAATACAAAGAAAATGAAGATATCTTCGTCCATTATTCAACTATTAACATCGTCGGTTATAAGACTTTATCGGAGGGTCAATATGTAGAGTTTACTTTACTAGAAACAAGTAAAGGATATCAAGCCGTTGATGTAACGCCTATAAAAGAACCAGCTACTGTAAGATAGCTAGTTCTTTTCATTATTTCCCATAAATTTTACATAATTTTTGACAAGAAATTATCTTCTTTTTTTAAAGATATTATGCTATACTACAGGTATAAGGAGAGTGATAATATGGAAATAATTATCCGTGGTGACAAAATTGAAGTTACTAAAGCAATGAAAGACTATATTAAGGAGAAACTAAAAAGACTAGATAAATATCTAGAAAATAGTGATGCTGTTAGAGCAAGTGTAGTAGTAAGAGTATCTTCACATCGTCAGACAGTGGAGATAACTATTCCACTTCACAATTTTATTATTCGTTCTGAAGAAACCCAAGAAGATTTTTATGCAGCTGTAGATAAAGCAATAGATGTAATGGAACGTCAAATTAGGAAGAATAAAACAAGATTAAAGTCTAGAGAAGATAAGACAAGAATAGATTTTAAGATGATTGATTTAACTGATATTGAATATGAAGAAAAGGAAGATAAAATAATTAAAAGAAAACAAGTAGAAGTAAAACCTATGGATGAAGAAGAAGCAATTTTACAAATGGAGCTTTTAGGACATCAGTTTTATCTATTTAAAAATATTGATACATCAAAAGAAGCAGTTGTTTATAAAAGAAAAAACGGAGGTTATGGTTTAATTGAATCTGAATAGATAAAGGCAGTTAGTAATTAACTGCTTTTTCTAAGCCTTGAAAAATATGATCTTTTATGATAATTTAGATAAAAGAAAAGAGGAGAACGTATGAAATTATACAATACTAGAACAAGACAAATTGAAGAATTAAAACCTAAGAATGGTAATATTATAAAAATGTATACTTGTGGTCCGACAGTTTATCATTTTGCTCATATTGGTAACTTAAGAACTTATATATCAGAAGATGTTTTAGAGAAAGGATTAAAGTATCTAGGATATGATGTTCAAAGAGTAATGAATATTACTGATGTTGGACATTTAGTGGGTGATGGTGATACTGGTGAAGATAAAAAGCTTGTAGCTGCTAAAAGAGAGCATAAAACTTCAATGGAAATAGCTAAGTATTATACAGATTGTTTCTTTTCTGATTGTAAAAAATTAGGTATTAGAAAACCAGATGTAGTAACTTCTGCTACTGATCATATACCTATGTATATAAAGATGATAGAAAAACTATTAAAAGATGGTTATGCTTATAATGCTAATGGTAATGTTTATTATGATACTTCAAAATTTTCCAAATATTATGAATTATCAGGTAGAAATAAAGATGATTTATTAGTAGCGGTTAGAAATGATATAGAAGAAGATAATTCTAAACGTAATCCTTTTGACTTTGGACTATGGTTTACCAATTCTAAGTTTAATAATCAAGAGCTTAAATGGGATTCACCTTGGGGCGTAGGATATCCTGGTTGGCATATAGAGTGTTCTGGTATTTCAATTGAGAAACTAGGGGATTATTTAGATATTCATTGTGGAGCAGAAGATGCAGTCTTTCCTCATCATACTAATGAAATTGCTCAGAGTGAAGCTTATCTTGGTCATAATTGGTGCGACTTTTGGGTACATATGGGCTTTTTGAATGATAAAGGTGGAAAGATGAGTAAATCAAGAGGAGAATTTCTAACTGTATCTTTATTAGAAGAGAAAGGCTATAATCCTTTAAGTTATCGTTATTTATGCCTAAACTCTTATTATCATAATCAGTTGACTTTTAGTTATGAAATATTAGATGGAGCAGAAAATGCCTATCTAAAGTTAAAAAGAAAAATAGCTAGTATTAAAGACGAAGGTGAATTAAATAATGATAAAATAACTAGTTATATTAATAAATTTAAAGAAGCAATTAGTAATGATTTAAATTCTTCTAATATGATAACTTTATTATATGATGTTTTAAAAGATGAAGAACTATCAGGTAAGAGTAAATTATATTTGGTAGAAGATTTTGATAAAGTATTATCATTAGACTTAATAAGTTGTGAAGAAGAAAATAGTCAAGATGATTCTTGGATAATTGTTAAAATAGAAGAAAGAAGAAAAGCAAAGGAAGCAAAAGACTATCAAAAAGCTGATGCAATACGTGATGAGTTGTTAGAACAAGGAATAACTTTAAAAGACGGTCGTGATGGTACAACTTTTGAAAGAAAGTAGGTTTTGAATGGAAGTATATCAAATAATTAGTTTAATAGTTTTAATTGTTATAATTATTTATTCAGCAGTATTATCAGTAATATACTATGTAAGAAGTTATAAGAGTAAAAAGATAGATGCCAGTAATAAGAGGGGTAAAGAAATAGTTTCATCTATTTTAGATAAGTATAATTTAAAAGATATAAATGTAGAAAAAATAGATGGTAGTAATAGATACTTCTATACTGAAGATACCATTTTCTTATCTAAAGATATCTATGAAGGAAAAAGTATTTATGATGTAGCAGTTAGTAGTTATCTTGTCTCATCATTTATTAAAAGTAATGACTCTAAATATTTAATTAGAATCTTATCAAATTTATATTCATTTTTAGATTATACTATATTGTTTAGTTATGCTATTGTTATACTAGGATTAAGTTTTGAAATAAGTAATCTTGTTTGGATAGGTGTTTATCTTCTTATTTTTGTATTTATAAGTAACTTATTGCTATATATTAAAGAAAGAAAATTAATAAGTGATACTGTTAATATGTTAAGACATGAAGAGATTATTGATACTACTATAAAAGAAAAAACTACTAAAATGTTATTTTCTATAGTAAGTCTATCAGTAGCTTCCCTAGTTTTTAAAGTGACTTCTTTCTTTCAAAAAACAGTATATATAATAATAAATGATGAGGAGTAGAATTATGAATTTAAAAGAAATTAATCCTTTAGTTTTAGCTTATCTAGGTGATAGTGTTTATGAAACTTATATAAGACTTTTTCTAGTTAAGAAAAATATACCTAATATTGGTAGTTTACAAAAAGAATCTCTTTCTTATGTGACTGCTAAAAGTCAAGCTTCTATACTAACTAAACTAATAGATGCTAATTTTTTTGATGAGGAAGAACTTACTATAATACGAAGAGCTAGAAATACAAAGGGACATAAGCCACCTAAAGGTTGTGATTTAGCAACTTACCATTTTGCTACGGCTTTTGAAGCTGTAATTGGTTATTTATATTTAAAGGGTGACAATGAAAAAATTATGAATTTAATGGAAAAAATAGAAATGGAGTAGTTATGATAGTATATGGTTACAATGTAGCAGAAGCTATATTAAAAAAAGAAAAAAACTGTAAAAAAATCCGAAAAATCGTAATTCAGGATAGTATGATGGGCAAATTTGCTAAATTGCTACCTGAAAACGTTAAATCTAGGACCTTTTATGCCTCAAAAAGCGAAATTGACTTTTTGTCAAAAGGATTACATCAAGGTATAATGATAGACATGGACTACTCATACAGTTCACTAAATGAACTTTTGAAGAAAAATCCAGAAAATATTATTATTCTTGATCATTTAGAAGATCCACATAATTTAGGAGCGATTATTAGAACAGCTGCTGCTTCTTCCTTTGATGGAATTATTATTCCTAAGGATAGAGAGGTTGGTGTTACTAGTACAGTAGTAAAAGCTAGTGTTGGTACTATTTTTGATATGGATGTTGTCCAAGTTACAAATATAAAAAACACAATCGAAGAATTAAAAAAAGAAGGCTTTTGGATAGTAGGTACTAGTATGAATGGGAGTGACTATCGTCAGATAGATTATAGTGGGAAAATAGCTCTTGTTATTGGTAATGAGGGGAAAGGAATGAGTAAGTTAGTAACAGATTCATGTGATTTTTTAGCTAGTATTCCTATTGCTTCAAATGTAGAAAGCTTAAATGCTTCTGTAGCAGCAGGCATTATGATGTATGAGGTAGTTCGAAATAGAAAGTAGGTACTATGAAATACTATAATGATTACGAACTTCTTTATCTTATTAATGAAAATGATGAAATAGCTAAAGATATATTAAAGAGAAAATATGCTCCTTTAATTTATGAAAAGTCTAAGGAATATTATCAAAGAAATCATTATGATATTCCTTCTTTTTCGTTTGATGAATTGATAAATTTAGGAAATAGTGTGTTGTTAAGAGCAACTAAATCTTATAATGAAAAAGAAAATGCTTTATTTTATACTTATTTTATTACTTGTTTAGCAAGAGAGTTCTCTCTTTATAAAAGAGGATTACTTGCAAAGAAAAATCAAATACTTTATAGTTTTCCCCACGATGTTAATTCTTATGAAATTAATGATTATATTAAAGAAGAGGTTAAGTGGGATGATGATCCGTGTAAAATTTGTGAAGAAAATGAACTATTTGAGTTTATTAAGCAATATATGTATAAGCTTGAAGGATATGATAGAAAGGTATTTGAGTTAAGATATAATGGATTTAAGTATAGAGAGATTGCAGAACTTTTAGAGTTATCTACTACTACAGTAGGTAAAATAGTAGAAAAACTTAAAAAAAGTTTACAACAGGAATTGAAAAAGGAGTGGTAATAGAGTAAAATTATGATAGGGTGAGTGTATATGATGAGAGTATCATTAAAAGATTATATGAATTCCTATCATGATGTTAAAGAGTATCAAGAGACATTTTATGCGATGGACCAAACTCTTAAATATATACATGAAAATAATTATCAGGTATATTCCTTTAATCCTGAAACTATTACTCTTTTTAAAGATGATCATAATAAGACTGCTTCAGTAGTTTATCAAAATGTTACTGGATTGGGTGATAAGCCTTTAGATGAAGTTCATCAGAATATGTTTAATTTAGCATTATTAGAAGTAGCTATTTATACTTCAACCTATCCTTATTTGAAACAAGACTTTTTAAGAGAAAATTTTAAAGAAATATCTATGTTACTACCTAATGAAGATATTGCTTACTATAGAAGAAATTTATTAGAAAAAAATTACTTTTATTATAGTGATTATTGTAATGCTAGAAATAAAAATGAGATAGAAAAAATAAATAAGAGCCTAGAGTCTGATGGAGGTAAAGGTAGAAAGATGGTTAAGTCTACTCCATATGGTGCTATGTATCAGGATTTAGGAGAAGATAATAATAAAGCTGCCTTTGTAACAAGATTTATTCTTCCGTTTATTATTATTTCTCTTAGTTTATTAATACCTCTATTATCAATTATATTAGCAAATAAATAAAGTTCCCATTCTGGAACTTTATTTGTTTTAATTGATGGATTGTTTGGTAACAAAAAAACCTTACCATTGGTAAGGAATTTTACTTTACTATTTATTAACAGCATCTTTTAAAGCAGTTCCAGCTTTAAATCCAACACTTTTGCTGGCTGCGATTTGGATAGTAGCACCTGTTTGAGGGTTACGTCCTTCACGAGCTGCACGTTCAGAGATTTTGAATACACCAAAACCAGCTACAGATACTTTATTTCCATTTACAAGTTCATCTTTGAATAAATCAAATGTTGCAGTGAAAACTTTTTCAACATCAGATTTACTTAAACCTGTAGTGCTTGCGATAGCTTCTATCATTTCAGACTTTTTCATTGTTTCACCTCCTGTACTGTCTAATTCATTATAGCATATATTTTTTAGAAAAGTATATGATTAATGGGTAAAATTTACACTTTTCTTTATTATTTAGAAGAAAATAAGTTGTATATAGAAAATATGTTTGATTATAAGAGATAAATATGTTATAGTATGAATGTATTAATTCCTATTATGAGTAAAATCAGAGGGGTTTTTAACAAATTAATAAAATTCTTTTATTTTTTCAAAAAAGTGTTATACTAACAACGAAATGAGGTGTTACTATGGATAAAATAATAGTAAAGGGTGCAAGGGAGAATAATTTAAAAAATGTAAATATTGAACTTCCTAAAAATAAATTGATTGTTATGACTGGACTTTCTGGTAGTGGAAAAAGTTCATTAGCATTTGATACAATTTATGCAGAAGGACAAAGAAGGTATGTAGAGAGTTTATCAGCGTATGCTAGACAGTTTTTAGGTGGTAGTGAAAAGCCAGATGTTGATTCTATTGAGGGGTTATCACCGGCTATTAGTATTGATCAGAAGACAACTAATAAAAATCCACGAAGTACGGTTGGTACAGTAACAGAAATATATGACTATTTAAGATTATTATTTGCAAGAGTAGGTACACCATACTGTCCGACACACCATATGCCAATAAAAAGTCAAAGTGTAGAAGAAATTGTTAATAAAATATTAGAATATCCAGTTGGTACTAAAATAGTTTTATTAGCACCAGCTGTTTATGGTGAGAAAGGCACTCATAAAGAATTACTT
>OBKV01002230.1_pt1 | contig 10967 bp, 14 predicted proteins | sample 1517301 | NCBI WGS metagenome assembly OBKV01 (sample SAMN04571685, study PRJEB22368) | human gut metagenome | biome: human gut; material: stool | host: Homo sapiens | place: Luxembourg | collected 2012-06-29 | reverse complement strand
CCGCCGGGGCAGTTCATGGGCTTGATGGCGTAATCCTCGCCGTCGATGACGGTGGTGTACATATTGTTCTTGTAATGATCCCAGTGGCCGGACTGCTCCCACAGCTGACGGTTCAGGATCATGGGGGTGGAGACCTCCACATAGCCGTAGCGCTTGTGGACTTCCCGCCAGTAGTCGATCAGGGTGTTGCGCAGCACCATGCCCTTGGGCAGGAAGAAGGGGAAGCCGGGGCCGTAATCGGTGAGCATGAACAGTCCCAGCTCCTTGCCGAGGCGGCGGTGGTCACGCTTCTTGGCCTCTTCGATGCGCTGAAGGTAAGTCTCCAGCTCTTCCTTGCTCTGGAAGGCAATGCCGTAGATTCTCTGGAGCATCTTCCGGTTGCTGTCGCCCCGCCAGTAAGCGCCGCAGGAATTGAGCAGCTTGAAGCCGTTGTGCTTGACCCGGCCGGTGTGATCCAGATGGGGGCCTGCGCACAGGTCGGTGAAATCGCCCTGCGTATAGAAGGAAATGACCGCGTCCTCGGGCAGGTCGTTGATCAGCTCCACCTTGTAGGGCTCGTTTTTCTCCTGCATGTAGGCAATGGCCTCGGCACGGGGCTTCTCGCTGCGGACGATGGGCAGACGCTCCTTGCAGACCTTCTTCATCTCCGCCTCGATCTTGGCAAGATGCTCGGGAGTGAAGGTGAAGGGCGCGTCAAAGTCATCTTGACGGCCTGCGCCATGATGTGGGAGCAGGTGTGCCAGTAGGTCTTGCGATACTCCGGATTTTCAAAGGTGAACTCGTTTTCCATAATAAAATACCTCCGTTTCGGCGGGTCTTATCCGCCTTGTATTGTGTGGGGAAGGTATAAAAATACCCACCCCCTGAACGAAATCAGGGGTGGGATACAGCAGTATTCCACGGTTCCACCCTGGTTGCGGTTAATCGCCGCCACTCATTGACGCAATAACGGGCGCACCCGGCAGGCCATTTCCGACCTGCGGCTCAGAAGTGGTATCGGTTCCGGCAGGGGTACGAAGCCATTTCACCAACCGGCTTCTCTCTGAAGCATCTTACCGAACCGCGTGTCTTCCTCGCAGCCTTTTATCACCTGCAATTTAGCACATTTTCTCTCGATTGTCAATCCCCGCGGCGGGAAACCGGAAGAAAAAATCGGAAAAATCGACGGCGTGCGCTTCTTCCCCCTCCGATGCCCGCCCGGAAACGGTTTTCCGGGGTTTGCCCCGGGAAAAAGCCGCACAAATCCCCGGCAAAACCGCCGGTAACGCTGCCGCAACCAGCAGGTTAAAGAGGTAACATAATCCGACAGCTTATGTAAACATATGTAACCTTTTGACACAAGATATTGCAAAATGCGTGTTTCTGCGACCAATATCTTGTTTGGCAGTTGACATAATGCAGTCATAAAAATAATGTCAAAAGTTGTAGAAATCATGTAAAAATAAAGAAAAGCTTGACTTTTTAGTTTTATTTGTTATAATATTCCCATCCGAACCGTTTGGATATGCAATTTGTAATCATTTGATAACTTTTGATAAAAACGTTTTGGAAGCACTTTGGATGGGAGGGTTCGCCTTGGTACGCAGCGGCGCCGTTAAAACAATACTCCGTCTTTTCGCCGTGCTGCTGACCGCACTGCTGGCGCTGGCGCTGGTACGCCAGACGGCCTTTGCCAAGACCTATGTCATCACCGACGGCGACCGGGTCGTGACCTACACCACCTTCGCCACCGATCCCGCCGAGGTGCTGGATCAGGCCGGACTGACTCTGGAACAATACGATACCTACACTACACAGACCGGGGAGGGCGTGGAGGAAATCACCATCTGCCGCTCCCAGCGTGTCACGGTGGATTACCATGGAGAGGAAATGACGGTAACCACTCTCCCACGCTCCGGAGGCTCAGACCAGCGACGGCATGGTTCTGCGCGTAGACAGCGTCATCAAGACCCGGGAGACCTACACCGCCGCCATTCCCCACACCATTACTTACTGCAATGATGCCACCATCCCCGCCGGCATTCAGGAGGTGCTGACTTTGGGGGCGGACGGCGAGCTGCTGTGCACCGCCGACGTGCTCTACGTCAACGGCGAGGAGGTCGAACGGGCCGTGCTCAGCGAGACCGTCACAAGAGCGCCCGTGGCGGAGGTCATCGCCGTGGGCACCGGCGCGGAACCGGCGAGGTGCTGACCTATTCCGACACCGCCACCATCCGCGCCACGGCCTACACCCACACGGACGCGGGCTGCGACATGACCACCTACACCGGCACCACCGTCCACAAGGGTACGGTCGCGGTAGACCCCCGCTACATTCCCTACGGCACCCGGATGTTCATCGTCTCCAACGACGGCGCGTATGTCTACGGCATCGCCGTGGCCGAGGACTGCGGCGGCGACATCAAGGGCGACCGGATGGATCTGTATTTTCCCACCTTCAACGAATGCATCCAGTTTGGCCGCCGGGTGTGTACCATCTATTTTCTGGATTGACGAACGCCAACAACCCCGTTGCAAAACCGCCTTTCTTCTGGTATGATAGCCGAAGAAAGGCGGTTATTTGTGTATGATCGATGTATGCGATATTCAGGTGATGAAGCCGATGCTCGCTGCCCACGGCTTCCACTTTTCCAAGGCCAAGGGGCAGAACTTCCTCATTGCCCCGTGGGTGCCCCAGTCCATTGCGGAACAGGCCGGGGTGGACGAAACAGCGGGCGTGCTGGAGATCGGCCCCGGCATCGGCCCGCTGACCCAGCAGCTGTGTCTCCGCGCCGGGAAGGTCTGCGCGGTGGAGGTGGACGAACGCCTGAAGCCCATTCTGGACGTCACCGTGGGGAATTTTTCCAATCTGGAAATTCTCTGGGGAGACGTGCTGAAGCAGGACATCCCCGCGCTGGTGAAGGAGAAGTTCGGCACTCTCCGCCCCATGGCCTGCGCCAACCTCCCATATTACATCACCTCCCCCATTCTCACGGCGCTGCTGGAAGCGGAGTGCTTCCAGTCCGTCACCGTCATGGTGCAGAAGGAAGTGGCGCAGCGCATCGCGGCAAAGCCCGGCACCCCGGATTACAGCGCGTTCACCGTATTCTGCCAGTATTACGCCGAGCCGGAGCTTCTGTTCGACGTGCCCGCCCATTGCTTCCTCCCCCAACCGAAGGTCACCTCGGCGGTCATTACCCTGCGCACCCGGCAGAAGCGCCCGTGGGACATTGCCGATGAAGCCGTGTTTTTCCGCGCCGTCCGTGCCAGCTTCGCCATGCGGCGCAAAAAGCTGTCCAACGGTCTTTCCTCCGGCTTCCCGGAGCTGGGAAAGGCAGGCGCGGAAGCGGTGATCGCGGCGGCAGGCTTCGATGCCAACGTGCGGGGCGAGACTCTGGGCATCCCGGAATTTGCCCGGATCGCCAACGAGATCGTCCGCCGGAAGGAGAAAATGCGGCCATGATGGAATTTCTGTTTCTCGATCTGGACGATACCATTCTGGATTTTCACAAGGCAGAACGCATCGCCCTGAGCAAAACCCTCAGGCAATTCGGCGTGGAGCCTACCGAGGAAGTTCTTGCATTGTATCACAAAATCAACCTCTGGCACTGGGAGCAGCTGGAGAAGGGAAAGCTGACCCGGGACGAGGTGCAGGTCGGCCGGTTCGCGGCGCTGTTCCGGGAGCTGGGCGTTTCGGCGGACGCGGTGCGATGTACCCGCAGCTACGAAGGCAATCTCGCTGTCGGACACTATTTCCTCCCCGGCGCCGAGGAAGCGGTAGCCAGCCTGAGCCAAAAATACCGTTTGTTTCTCGCCAGCAACGGCACTGCATCCGTTCAGGCAGGCAGACTGACCAGCGCCAACCTGTACCGCTTCTTTGAGACGGTCTTCATCTCTCAGGAGCTGGGCTTCAACAAGCCCGCGAAAGAATTTTTTGACGCCTGCTTCGCCCGTATCCCGGACTTTGACCCCAAGAAGGCCGTCATGGTGGGCGACAGCCTGACCTCCGACATTCTGGGCGGAAAAAACGCGGGCATCACCACGGTGTGGGTCAATCCCGAGCGCCGTCTCCCCCACCCCGAGATCGTTCCCGACTACGAGATCGAATCCCTCGCCCAGCTGGAAGCGCTTCTGGAAACAATGTAGCATAAAGGGTGTGCGCCAGACGGTGCATACCCTTTTCGCTTATTTTATTGTCTGTGACCCGATGTTCCCGTGAGCTTGCCCCGTGGGGCGCGGCTGTAGTGGTGCTGTACCCCCACCCGGCTGCCGTCCTGCTGGAGAAAGATCTGCTCGATCAGCAGCAGCGGCGTTCCCTCCGGGCACTCCAGCGCCCGCGCCGGTTCTCCCTCCGCCGCGACGGCCGTGACCGTGATCTGGGAATACACCGAAAACGAGGACAGCTTGGCAAAGGTCAGATCCGGCAGCACAGCGTATCGGATCTCGCTTTCCACGGAAGGGTACGCCCGGGCATAGGGTACGAATTTGACATCGTATGCCACCGGCTGCCCCTCCCCGTCCCGGGATATCTGGGAGAATTCAATGACCTTCCGGTTCGCAGGAATGTCCAGCAGCTCCTGCAGCCGCTCGTCCGGCAGGATGCCGTGGATGTCCCGGTATTGCAGCTCCGTCCCCTCCAGTTCCTCGGACAGGGACAGAACCATATCGTTGTGATTTGGCTGGCTGACAAAATAGCCGATCTTGGGGCGGGAGAAGATCAGCCCCTCATTTTCCAGCTGCTGCAAGCCTCGGCGCACGGTCTCCCGGCTGGCGCCGAATTCCTGACACAGATGGCTCTCCGACGGCAGCAGGTCTCCGGGGCGGTACTGCCCCGTGAAGATCTGGGTCCGCAGAGACGCATGGACGACGGCATAGACCGGCGTCTGCTCACTTGGCTGCTTCTTTCGCATCCACTACCTCCTTGCAGAACCGCACGGTTCGGTTGCTGTCGTAAGCCCAGCCGTCGGCCCCCACGTGGTGCATCAGATACTCGCTGGTGCACAGGCCGCCGATCAGCACCTTCACCTGATCCCGAAGTCCCGCGTCCGTCAATGCCTGAATGGTCTGGACCATAGCCTCCTGCGCGATGGTCAGCACGCCGCTGAGCAGTACCACATCCGGGTGATAGTTCCGAACCGCATGGACGAACCGCTCCGGCTTGACGTCGATGCCTAAGTCCACCACGTCGAACCGCTCCGCCCGAAGCAGACTGACGATGATGTCCTTTCCGATGTCGTGGATATCCCCCGCCACCACGCCGATGACCACCTTCCCCAGAGGCCGGGGCGCGCCGCCGGAACGCAGAGGCTCCCGCTCGTTCAGGGCGCTGCGGTAGATCATACCGGAGACGATCAGGTCGGCAATGAAATAGTCTCCCCGCTCAAAGCGGGTGCCCACGCGGGTGCCCACGGCGCTGATGCCGGTGTTCAGGCACTGCTGAATTTCCTCAAAGGAGTGTCCCTCCGCCGCCATCTGCCGGACGGTGGCGATCACCAGATCTTCATTCAGATCGGCCATTGCCTCAATAAGCTGTCTGTTCAGATCCATGCTGTTCCCTTTCTTTGTGTCGGTTTCGTTAATCATTTTCCAAGGTATGCAATGATCGGTTCGATGTACTTTTTATCCGTCCAATCGCACTTATCTTCCCCTACGGCCATCAGCGCCTTTTCCCATACTTCATAATCAGCGGGGTCTTTCTTGGAAACGGCCTTTCTGAGTAAATTGCATAATGTTCTGTCCTTGAGCGACATTGCGTCCATATCCCACGCGCCGCGGCAATAAAAGACGGGAATATCAGATAACATGTCCTTCATGTTATGCTCTCTGCACTGCTGGAACGCGCTTTCTTCATAAGGCGACGCGCCGCAGCAGAATACGAGAATCTTTTTCCCCGTTAATTTACCGATGTTCCTTTTCAGGAAGGACAACCCGGCAATGCCGGAAGCATATATCCCGCCTCCCAGAATGATCGTATCGTACTTCTCAATTTCCTTAATATCCGCTTTCTTTGTCTCCATGCACGGATATCCCGTTTCTTCAGCGAGCCAGTCGGCATATTTCTTCGCGGCGCCGTATTTCGATTGATACAGAATTACCCCATCCATAAACGCTCCTCCCAAAATCCTGATTTGACAGTCTGGCGCATTAAACCGTCAGATTCTATTATAATTTAATAGTATACAACATCTTCGGACATTTTGAAACCGGTTTTGGAATAAAAATAATGAAATATTTCACACGCAGACAGGGTGGAAAAGCACCCGTTCAGCAAAGTAACCATTTCCCGGGGAATGAAATTGTGGGAATTGTAGATTTTCGCCATATCCGTTGACATGGGCTTCCGCATGTACTATAATTTGTCTAGACAAGTTGAAGATACATGAAGCATGCAGAAAATTCTCCGGAAAGGACGTGGATCATCATGATCATTATTGGCGAAAAAATCAACGGTGCCATTCCCTCCATCAAAAAAGCCATTGCCGAACACGACGAGGCCTTGATTGCGGAACGGACGCTGGCGCAGGCGAAGGCCGGGGCAGATTTCCTGGACTGCGCCCCCAGCACCGCCACGGACATCGAGTATGAGACCATGGTCTGGCTCATCGGGCTGATGCAGGGCGTGACCCAGACGCCGCTGTGCATCGACAGCCCCAACGCAAAGCTCTTAGCGCGGATTCTGGAAGAGGGCCACGTTGCCCGCCCCGGCATGGTAAACTCCGTCAACGAAGAGGGTGACAAGTGCGAGACCATCTTCCCCCTGATTGCGGGGACGCCCTGGCACGTGGTGGGTCTGACCTGTGACCGGGACGGCATCCCCGCCGACCCGGAGAAGAAAATCGACATCGCCAAACGGATCATCGACAAGGCGAACAAATACGGTGTGGCGCTGAACCAGCTGCACATCGACCCCTGCGTCATGGCCATTGCCACCATGCCCACCTCCATGAAGGATTTCGAGCGCTGCATCCGGGGCATCCATGAGTACGCTCCCACCGTCAAGGTCACGGGCGCGATCTCCAACATTTCCTTTGACATGCCCGCAAGAAAGTATGTCAACATGAATTGCATGGCCTACGCCATCGCGGCGGGGCTGGACAGCGCCATTATGGATCCCTGCAACATGGACATGATCGGCACCATCTACGCCTGCGAAGCCCTGACCATGAAGGACAAGGGCGGCAGAAAATATAACCGGGCTTACCGTCAGGGCAGGTTCGGTGTAAAGAAATAAAGGGGGAAACGCAATGATCGACTACGAAGAACTGGCCGAGGCCATGGGCGATCTGGACGAGGATACCGTCAAGGAGCTTCTCCCTTATCATTATCGCCTACTTTTTCCTGACCCTTCTGGTCTCCTTCCTGTGCCGCCGCAGGAATACGGAACTTCAGCGGCTTCTGGTCGCCCCCCAGCAGCTGGGGCTTGTGCTTACCGTGCCGCTGATCTTCTCGGGGCTGTTCGGCGGTTCTACCATCACCGGCACTGTGGCTTCGGCCTTTGCAGGAGGCGTCAGCTCCGCATGGTATCTTCTCGGCACCGCCGTTGGATGCCTGCTGTTCCTCCTGCTGGTCTTCCGGTTTTACCGGGCAGTGGCCGTGGTGAAGCACTCCGGCTCCATTCCCGATGCCTTTGCCTACCGCTTTGACGAGCGGACGCGGGTATTGATGGTTCTGGTCATTGTCATCACCAATTCCATCGCTCTGTCCACCATCCCCCTGTCCACCGCCGCCATTATTTCCAAGATTACCGGGCTGTCCTCTGATGCGGCGGGCTGGCTGTGCTGCATCGTGCTGATCGTCATGGCTCTGCTCAGCGGCCTGAAGGGCGTGGCAGCCATGAATATGATCCATACCTTCTTCATGTTCCTGGGGCTGGTCGTTATGCTGGTACCCAGCCTTCGCTCCGCCGGGGGCTTTGCGGGACTGTCCGCTGCCTTGCCGGAAAGCTATTTTAGCTTCGGCTCCGGGGGCTTCTGGTCTGTCGCCGCCGTGCTTCTGGGTGCGGTTCTCGCCATTATGACGAGTCCTCTGGCCTTTATGTCTGTGGTGTCGTCCACCAAGCCCAAAATTGCCAAAAACGCGCTGCGCATCTGCGCCGTGCTGATTTTACCCTTCGCCGCGTGTCTGGTTCTCATCGGCATGTGCTGCCGGGTCATCGTCCCGGAGGGCAGCGCCAACGCCGTGCTTTTCGATGTTGCCCAGTCCTTCAACCCCGCCTGCTATGTGCTGATCGGTATGTCCGTGCTGGCAGCCACCTTCTCCACCGCCCCGGCCTCCCTGCTGAGCATCATCACCACTCTGAACAACGACATTTACTGCAAGCTCCGGAAAAACGCCTCCCAGAGGGAGCAGAAGATTTTCGTGAACGCAGGCGTCGTGGTCTGGACGGTCATCTGGATCATGATCGGCAAAAACGCCGCCTCCATTCTGGGGCAGCTCACCGGCGCTACCCAGATCAAATCCGTTGCCAGCGTGATTCTTCTGATCTCCCTGTACTGGAAGCGGGTCGACCGGAACAGCGGCTTCTATTCTCTGCTCACGGGCAGCGTCGTCGCCATGGGCTGGCACCTGGCCGGGAATCCCTTCGGCATCCAGCCATTGTGGCCGTCTCTGGCCATTTCTCTGGTGCTGCTGGTGATCCTGACGCTTCTGGCTCCTGCCCCCGTCTCCGAAAGCAGCCAAGCGATGGACGCCATTTTCAAGGAATACGACACCCTCCCGGCGGAGAAAAAATAACCATTTCCCCTAAAAAATACATCTTCCGCTGCTTTTCGCAGCGGAAGAATTTTTATTTTCCCGCAACCGTGGGCAAAAGCACGTCCGCGTCGGTGATGGCCGTGTTTTCGGGGATGCAGATGAACCGCCCCGGGTTCCAGGGGCCTGTCAGCAGGGTTTCCAGATACCGGCTGTCTCCGGGAACGACCCGGTGGGTCAGATGGAGCTGTTCGGCCAGCGCCTGCGTTCTGGGCAAAATCGACTTCACCGGGTAAGCCCCGGTGTCGATGACATTCAGGGAATCAAAATTCCGGTACATCAGCCGGATGATCGTCTCCGCCCGCTTGGGGGGATAGACCCGCCGGATGCGCTCCAGCTCATTCTCCATGCTCCGGCTGCTGAGCCAGCTCTCCGTCAGGAAAATGCCAAAGCCCCCCTGCAGCGCGGCGTAGCGCTGCTCCATGGAGCCCATGAGCAGGGACAGACAATCATCCACCCGGGGCAAAATCAGCTGGAAGTTTCCCGTGCGCAGCCCCACCATCGCGCCGCCGCAGGTGCCGAAGGCCATCAGCACCCGGTCCGCGTCCTGAATGCCGTCCAGCTCCCGCTGAATAGCCTCCCGCAGCCGGTTCGGCACATCGTGATTGTTGTCCGTCAGAATGTGAAGGGGGTAGGAGATTTCTTTGCGCGCCATGGCGAGACGGACTTCCTTTTCCAGCGACGCGCAGCATAAAATTACCGTCTTCATGGGCAGAACCGCATACTTTTGGCGAAGGTCCGCTGAAATTCCGGCAGCGCTGCCAGTTCCAGAAATTCCGCCTTATCGGTAATGGTCTGCGCCCGCTGCAATTCTGCCCCGGAGCAGGCCACCCGCCGTGCGCCGCTGCCCGCCGCGTTGCCGATCGCCTGAATGCGATCCAGCAGCTGCGGCGGCAGAAGTCCGATCCGGCAGGCGCTTTCCGGACGGATGAAGCTGCCGAAAGCACCGGCAAGCAAGACCCGCTCAATGGTCTCCACCCCGCCGCCCAGCTGCGCCGCCATCAGTTCGATGCCGGACGCGATGGCGCCCTTGGCCATTTGCAGCTGACGGATGTCGTCCTGCGTCAGATAAACGCTGTCCGTCAGGCGGAAACACCGCTGCCCCTCCGTCTCGAAAATCCGGTCGCCCAGAGGAAGCGCCGTCCCGCGGCAATGTCAATCAGACCGGAGCCGCAGATGCCAGCGGCCTCCCCGCCGCCGATCACGGACAGGGACAGCGTATTTCCCACCAGCGCGGCGTGGTCAATGGCTCCCGGCTCTCCCCGCATACCGAAGCGGATTTTCGCGCCCTCCAGCGCGGGACCGGCGGCGGTGGCACAGGCGATCATCCGTTCCCGGTTCCCCAGAACCATCTCCCCGTTGGTGCCGATGTCCACCAGCAGTGTACGCTTCTCCTCCCGGTCAAGGCCGGATGCCAGAACGCACCCCACCGTATCCGCCCCCACATAGCCGGAAATATCCGGCACGGTGACGAGCGCCGCGTGGGGACAGCAGGGGAAAATGTCTCCCGCCTCCCCGACCTCAGCTTTGGTCAGCACCGGGGCAAAGGGAATTTTTGCCAGATTTTCCGGCATAATTCCCAGAAACAGCTGCTGCATACAGGGATTCCCCACCACGCTGATAACGCCCACCGTTTCCGGCAGCACCCCGGCCTGACGGCAGGCGTCCCCCAGCAGGGACCCCATCTGCTCCCGGATGAGCCGGGTCTGGGCTTCCATCTCCCCCGCCAGCGCCCGCTGGATGCGGCTGATGACATCCGCGCCGTAGCTCTGCTGGGGATTCACGGCAGAGGCCGCCGCCAGAAGATGGCCGGTTCCCGCTTCCAGAAGGTAACACACCACGGTGGTGGTTCCAATGTCGAAGGCCGCCATTGCCCCATCCCGCAGGGGCTGGAGTTCTACCTCTGCCCCGTAACCGTCAGTGAGTATCCGGGCGTGGGTCTTGGCTGCGGTTACGTGGACGGTCACGTCCCCTGAAACCGTATAGCCGCAGGCAAGCACCGGCTTTCCGCCGATCAGGACGGTGCATTTCCCGCACTTTCCGTTGCCCCCGCAGGGCGCTTCCGGCGCAAGGTTCGCGCTTCGCAGCAAAGTAAGCAGGTTCTCTCCCGGCTGGGCGGAAAGCTTCCTCCCGGCGGGCAGAACGGTAACAGTACAGGTCATAAAAGCCCTCCCTGCCTGAATTCCGGCCTTCTGCGCCGGGGTTCAGGCAAATTGCTGAATGTAATAAAAATATTC
>OBKV01002219.1_pt1 | contig 11032 bp, 5 predicted proteins | sample 1517301 | NCBI WGS metagenome assembly OBKV01 (sample SAMN04571685, study PRJEB22368) | human gut metagenome | biome: human gut; material: stool | host: Homo sapiens | place: Luxembourg | collected 2012-06-29 | reverse complement strand
AATCCTGAGCTTTTTGCAGGATATGAAACACAGCTTTCTGCGATAGAAAAGGGCTTCTGGAAAGCAGCAAAGTATATGTGCGATTCGCAGAATAACAATGGTGGATGGCCACAGTATTATCCATATGGTGTTGGCTATTTCAGAAATATAACATTTAACGATAATGCCATGCCTGACCTTATGGAATCAATATACGCACTTTCAAACGATAAAGGGCTTACTGATAATGAACTTTGTGAGGACTATGCGTGGGCAAGAGATGAAATAAAGGCACAGACTAATCCGTATGTGCTTGAGCTTGGAATAAAACATGATACGTTAAAGAAAGTATGGGATAATGGTCTTGATTTTGTAATAAGGGCACAGGTGGTAATCGATGGAATAAAAACAGGTTGGGCACAGCAGTATGATCCAGATGAAAAAAATCCTGTTCCAGCAGGTGGAAGAGCATTTGAGCTTCCTTCTGTATCTCCGGATGAAAGTCTTACAATGGTAAAGGTACTTGCTAACATAGTCAATCCAAGTGCAGAGGTAAAGGAGGCTATTACAAGCTATGTGAACTGGATTAATTCAGTCGGTATAACAGGATATGGTGTATATAATATAGCTGATAGAACAAGAGAGCTTGGAACTGACAGATTAATATTAAAGGATGGAAGTACGACAAAGCAGTTTGGACGTTTCTATGGACTTGATACAACAGGTGAATATTATGGATTCACAAAAGCACAGATGGCAAATAAGATGACAGACAGTAAGTTCTATGAAATATTTGCAGGAAGAGATTCAGTGGCACAGCTTAGCATGAACTATGGTATGGGTGAAAGAAGAATAGGATATTCATATGTAAGAACTAAGGCAGATGTTAATGCTACAGCGGTATATAATACATGGAAAAAGGCGCTTGGTGAATAAATAGTCCTAGAGTAAAGCAGTGTAAGAATGGAGATAAATATGAGACGAGATATAAAAAAAGGTATGAAAAAAGCGGCTATAGGTATTGTGGCTGCTACAATGCTTACAGTTATGGCAGCACCTGTATCTGTTTTACCAGTAAGTGCAGCAACTGTAACAAGAGGAAGTTATGATTTTTCTAATATGGTTGTAAGAAGAGTATGGTTTAATACAAATGATCCAGTATTTTTAATAGATGATTATGAAAGAGTATGGCTTGATAATAATGTTAATGTATTAGCTACAGGAAATGCAACTGATGCTAAGACAACAAGTAATCTTATGGCACCTATGAAAAATATGTTTGCTTATATAGGTGCTGATTACAAGGAAGATGGTGATAACATAACTATCACTATGAATGACACAACAGTTAAGCTTAAGATTGGTTCTTCAGATGTTGAGATTAATGGCAAAGTTACATCAGGTGCATTAACAGATGAGCAGATACCAGCAAAGGTCAATGTTAAAGAAAAGTATGCAGATTATAACACATTTTTAACAGAAGATTATAATGTTGTGTATCTTCCAGTTGCATATGTACTTAATATATTTGGTGCAGATATGTACAAGGATGGCAAAATGTCAGACAGCTTTTATGCAGCGGTTCCAGTTATGAAGACAGAGTCTGTCCCTTCATATGAAACATCTTCAAAAGGATATGGCATGCGTTATGATGCATTGCTTGAGGGAACACTTGATGTTACTACATCAGTAGCAGATCTTATTGTAGCATTACAGAACGAAGATGGTGGATTCCAGGTACTTCCTGATAATTATGAAATGTCACAGAAGGAAACAGGACTTGGAAGCATGAAAGATGTTTCAAGTGTTTACAATGGTGCAACAACATCAGAATTAAAGTATCTTGCAAAGTATATAACAGCTAATAAGCCAGAAGATTCAAAGTATCAGGATGCATTTGTAAAAGGTATTAAGTACCTTCTTACAACACAGCGTGATAATGGTGGATGGAGTATGAATCCAGGTAGTGGAAGTGGCTTTAATGCTAATATAGAAGTGGGTAACAAGGCTATGACTGAGGTACTTACACTTCTTAGTGATATTGCAATACTTAACAATCAGGATTATGTGTTTGCAAGGAAAGCGATGAATGTTGATGAAATAAAGTCAGCAGTAGAAAAAGGAAATGATTTTATTGTAAAATCGCAGATCAGCAATAACAATAAAAAGTCTGGCTGGGCAACACAGTATGACAAGTCTGGAAATGTAACTATGGGACATACATATGAAAGAGAGTCTGTCAGTTCTTATACAACAAAGGATGTTATCGACTATCTTATGACTATACATAATCCTTCACAGGATATTAAGGATGCTGTTGAAAGTGCATACAGCTGGCTTAAGGATGTTAAAATAGCTGATAAAGAGCAGGAAGTTGTAAAAGATACATCTATGAATAATGGCTTTGATGTATATCTTGTTGATGGCAGCGGAACATGGGCTTCTAATTATGTATATGATAAAGCCAATGATTCTTACAGACCATTGTATTCAGATGTGGATCCAACAAGAGCAGACCAGAAGTATGTAAATGTATATGAGCTTTACAATCTTGATGGTAACAGTGTTGGAAATAATAAGATTAACAATAAGGATTTGATTCTTTATTCAACAAGAACAACAGTTTCTTACTATGATAATAATCTTGCAGATGAGCTTATTGCAACAGGATATGATGAGTGGAAGAGTTATCTTGCTAATGGTTTCCCTGAAATACCTAAGGATCCAGCAGATTCACCTGATAATAATGGTGGTTCAGATAATGGAAATAATGCAGATAATTCACAGAATAAGGATACACCACAGACTCCATCAGAATCAGGATAACAATACAAAGACAGGTGATAAGGCACCAGTTGGCTTATTAGCAGCTGTACTTGCAGTATCTGGCGGATTAGCAGGTATAAGTGTATACGCAGTAAGAGAGTCTAAAAAAAGAGGCTTAATAAAAAAATAAAATGATGTCAGTCTGAACTTTCAGAGGATAGTAAAGAAACTTATTAATCCATAGGCATTGTTTAAAAAAGAGTTTGTATTAATGGGAAACTGTTATATACAAACTCTTTTTCAGTTATTTGCGATTAATAAGAGATACTTTCAGCATCTTTTGTCTATGAAATAGTGGTATAATTTTATATATGTACATAACATATCTAATTATTTGTTAAGTTAGCTGAGAAATAAAATTCTAATATCAAATGTGAGGAATATGAATATGAACAAAAGTATAAATATGAGTGTAAATAAGAGTGTAAATGAAAATATGGGTAAAGACATAGATAAAAGTAATAATAAAAATATGAATAATGGTGATGTGATTAATAGACTAGATGTAGTAAAAAAATACAATCCACATTTAAGTAATGCGGATGCAAAGTCACCACTGACAGTTGGTAATGGCAGGTTTTGTTTCACGGCAGATGTTACAGGAATGCAGACACTTTATGAGGAGTATAGCATCGAAACTCCTTTGTGTACTATGGCAGAGTGGGCGTGGCACACTTATCCTGGACATCGCTATACTATGGATGATGTGTGTATGACTGAATATGATTTTCTTGGGAGAAAGGTGTCATATCCACGTGTAAAATATGAAGGAAATGAGGCAGCCTACGACTGGGTACGAATGAATCCACACAAGTTTAATCTTGCAAGGATTGCATTGTCAGTTGATGGTACATATCTGACTTCTGATATGTTATCAGATATAAACCAGACCCTTGATATAACAACAGGCGTGTTAAAAAGTGATTTTATAGTAAGCTATGCTTCGCATGAGTATAAGGTAAGCGTTGAAACAGTATGTGATAATAAGTCAGATACTGTTGCTTTTAGGGTGGAGTCTGAACTCTTGAAGAAAGGGCTTTGTGTGGATACACATTTTCCGTATGCTTCATGCGATATAACGGGTTCTGACTGGTTGGATGATAAAATTCATTATGATGAGGTTGTGGGAATATCAGAAGAAAAATATGCTGATGAAGCTGCTGATACATCAGATAAAATATTCAAATATAGCAATACATCTTATATAGATAATAATATATATAAGATAAAAAGACAGATAGATGATACTCATTATTCAGTTTATATAAAGACTAACGGACAATTGGAAAAGGCAGACAAACACAGATATCGTATAAATAAGGCAGATAGTGACAATGTTCTTTATCTATGCGTTGGGTTTGAGGATGAAGATGGAATATATGCCAGTATATATAATAATGTCCAAAGTAATATGTGTGTAGATAATAACAAGGCTAATGCAGATAATGAGTGTGCTGCAGATACATTTGCAGCAATAAAAGAAAATGTATATACATTCTGGCATAATTACTGGAGCAGCGGAAAGTTTTTCTGCCATGAAAATGAAGAACTTATGAGAAGAGTTATATTATCACAGTATCTTCTTATAGTTAATGACAGTGGCTATATACCACCAGCGGAAACAGGCCTTACATGTAACAGCTGGTATGGAAAAGCACATCTTGAGATGCATTACTGGCATATGGCGTGGGCTGCTTTGTGGGGACATCCAGAGCTTCTTGAAAAAAGCTTTGACTGGTATATAAGCATACTTCCAGAAGCTAAAAAAAATGCAGCAAGAAATGGTTATAGGGGTGCAAGATGGACGAAGATGGTATCATACACAGGAAAGGATTGTCCGTCAAAGATTGCACCACTGCTTATATGGCAGCAGGCTCATATAATAAATATGCTGCAGATGGTGCTGGATTGTTATAATAACGACGTGCATTTTAAGAAAAAAACAGACAGATATATGCATAAGTACTGGATTCTGGTGCAAGAGACTGCCGAATTCATGGAAGATTATCTTGTATATGATATTGCCTCAGATACATTTAACATAGAAGCACCTGTCATACCAGTACAGGAAAGACATCTCCCAGAGGATACAAGGAATCCTGTGTTTGAGCTTGCATACTTTAGATACGGCTTAAAGATAGCGGCAGAGTGGGCTGATAAGCTGGGATATGTAACATTTTCAGAGAAATGGAACAATATAGCAGACAGAATAGCACCGCTTCCGGTTTATGATGGCTTATACATATCACAAGAGAATTGTCCGGATACATATGTTAACAAGGCTATTGATCATCCGCTTATGCTGCAGGTATATGGTATGTTAGATGGTTATGGTGCTAAAGATATTGTTGATATGGATATATACAGGGCAACACTTGAAAAGGTCATGGAGGTGTGGGATTATTCTACACTTTGGGGCTGGGATTTTGCAGTTATAGCTATGGCAGCGGACAAGCTTGGTCTTAAGAGGGAGGCACTTTCACAGCTCCTTATAGAGTCGCCTAAAAATGAATATGTAGTAAGTGGAAATAACAGGCAGAATTCACGAAAGGATCTGCCATTATATCTTCCAGGTAACGGAAGTCTGCTTATAGCTGTAGCGAAGATGTTTTTTGAATGATGACAAAGATATTTTAAGTAATGACAAAGTTGCTTATGAGTAATTTTCAAAATGGCAGAATTGTGTTACACTTAATACTAAATATGAAAATAGAAATGGAGATATAATATGGATGCCAGTCAGGTATTGAAGCAGTATTTTGGATATGACAGCTTCAGAAAAGGACAGTCAGATATAATAGAAGCCATATTGCAGGGACGTGATGCACTTGCGATTATGCCGACCGGAGCAGGAAAGTCAGTGTGTTATCAGGTTCCTGCATTACTGTTACCGGGTATAACCATAGTTATATCTCCGCTTATATCACTTATGCAGGATCAGGTCAAGTCACTTAATGAAGCAGGGATAAATGCAGCTTATATTAATTCAACCCTGTCAGAATCACAGATGTATAAAGCACTTGATTGTGCAGCAAATGGAAAGTACAAGATAATCTATGTGGCACCAGAAAGACTTGAAACCATGAGTTTCATAACATTTGCAAAAAAAGCAGATATATCGATGGTGACTATTGATGAAGCACATTGTATATCACAGTGGGGACAGGATTTCAGACCAAGCTACTTAAAGATAGTTGATTTTATAGACAGCCTGTCAGAAAGACCCGTTGTGAGTGCATTTACGGCAACGGCGACAAGTGAAGTAAAGACAGATATAGAGTGCATATTAAAGTTAAAAGATCCAAGGGTTGTTGTTACTGGTTTTGACAGGAAAAACTTATACTATAGTGTAGAGCATCTGTCAGGAAAGAAAAAAGATGCGTACATAGCCGGATATATAAAAGAGCATATGGATGAGAGTGGAATTATCTACTGCGCTACAAGAAAAAATGTGGACAAGCTATATGATGAGCTTGGTTCACTGGGGATAAGTGTCACAAAGTATCATGCAGGACTTGATAATGAAACAAGAAAGCAGAATCAGGATGACTTTATATATGACCGGGTTCAGGTCGTTATAGCGACCAATGCATTTGGAATGGGAATAGATAAGTCCAATGTGAGATATGTTATTCATTACAATATGCCGCAGAGCATGGAAAACTACTATCAGGAGGCAGGACGAGCAGGAAGAGATGGTGGTGAATCGCAGTGTATAATGTTGTTTTCAGCACAGGATGTCATTATAGATAAGTTTCTTCTTGACAGTAAGGAGTTTGAGGGTGTTGAAGATGAGGACAGAAGCATAATAAAAGAGCGCGATTTACACAGGCTTCATACTATGGAAATGTATTGTAAGACGACGGAATGTCTTCGTAACTATATTCTTTCCTATTTTGGTGAAAAAACAGGAGAGCCATGTGGTAATTGTGGTAACTGCAACAACGAATATGAACAGATAGATATGACTGCGGATGCAAAGTGGGTTATTAACTGTCTGGCAGAAACACATGGAAGATTCGGCTTGAGTATCGTGCTTGGAACACTGCTTGGCGCAAAGCGTGCAAGGCTTAAGGAAGTTGGTGCGTTAAGCTATAAGTCTTATGGAAAGTTGTCTGATAGAAAAGAAGCAGAACTAAGGCTCCTTATTGACCAGATGATAAATGCTGGATATGTTATACAGACAGATGGAGAGTACAGTGTTTTAAGAATGGGTGATATAAGTCCTTTAAGGGATGAAAATACTCATGTATACATAAAGAAGGCCAAGAGAACATATGCTGGTGAGCTGCTCAATATGGCAGGACAGACAGGCAGAAAGGCTGCTTCAGGAAATACGAGTGCTGCTACAGAAGGAAGCAATGCAGCTTCAAGGACAAGAAAGAAGAGTACAGATTCACTTACTGCTGCAGGTTATGAGCTGTTTGAGCGGTTAAGGGCATTAAGACTTGTTATAGCGAGAGAAGAAGGCATGCCTCCATACATTATATTTAATGACAAGACGTTGATAGATATGTGTGAAAAGCTGCCGGTTGATGCAGACACTATGCTATCAGTATCTGGTGTAGGACAGAATAAGCTTATGAAGTATGGAAGCAGGTTTACAGAGGAAATCAATAAGTTCGTTAGTGAGCATCCAGGTGTTGTTACTACACTTGATATATAGTGGAGAATTGTAATTAAGTGCATACAGATATTGATATGGAGGATATAAAGTTGGAAGATAAAACAAAGATAATAGCAGTCGCAGGCAAAGGCGGCGTTGGAAAGACATCACTTGCAGGAGTTATAGTAAAGCTTCTTGTTGAAAGCTTTCCTGATAAGAAGATACTGGCAATAGATGCAGACCCGGCAGTCGGTCTGTCAACAGTATTAAATGTAGACGTAGATAAAACCATAGATGATATAAGAAAAGAAGTTATAAAGAATGTTGAGGATGGTGATACCAAGTCGGCAGTAGAACTTTTAGGAGAAGCTAAATATGAAATATATGATGCATTAAAAGAGCAGGATGGCTATGCATTTATAGCAATAGGAAGACCTGAAAGTGCAGGCTGTTATTGCAGGATTAACTCATATCTTAAAGAAGTTATCACTATGCTTTCAGACCAGTTTGACTATGTTGTCATAGATGGCGAGGCAGGTATTGAGCAGATAAACAGAAGAGTTATGGAGAAGGTGACACATCTTCTGCTTGTCACAGATGCAAGCAAGAAGGGATGTCAGGTTGTTAAAACTATCAAAGATGTAGCTGATGAGCTTGTTATGTATGATAAGATAGGTGTTATTGCAAACAGACTTCCTAACAGCAAGGTAACAGAGCTTATGGATATAGGTGATATGCAGCTTCTTGCGGCTATAGAGAGTGATGAGGAGCTTGCAAGAGCAGATGTTTTAGGTGAAAATGTATTAAAACTTTCTGATGATACAAAGATAGTTAAAGGAGCAAGAGAGGCTCTTGCTAATATCGGGATATTATAGGATTGCGGAAATTGTAAAGCAATGTAGTAATTCGTGTACATCATAATATAATGGTCAAAAGGTCGAAGGTGAAAAACTGATTCGTTAAAGAAAGGATAACAACTTGAAAGATTTACAACATTTATATTATTTTGAAAAGCTTCTTGAAGAGGTGAATAATGATCTTGTAAGAAAAGCACAGGACAAGGGGGATATAGCCGTTGGAGCTGTATGCTTTCAGATTCCTGAACCACTGCTTAATCTTCCAGGATGCTTTTCAGTGAGATTGCGTGCTCCAAGGACAGGTTCTATAGAGATGGGCACATATTATATGAGCAGCATGCTATGTGAGGGGTGCAGAGCAATACTTGAACGTGCTATAGAAGGTGGATATAACTTTCTTGACTGTATAATAGCACCTGATGCATGTGCACAGATGAACAGGTGTGTTGAAAATATAGAGAGACAGAAGCTGATTACTAAGGAAAAGTTTTTTGTGGAATATTCAGATGTTCCTATGAAGTCAGATGAGTCAGCACTAAAACATTATGTAAAGCAGATGAGGCTGCATGTTCTTGAGCCACTTCACAATACATATGGAATAGATATATCAGATGAAGCATTGAGGAAGGCTGTAGATGAACAGAATGAGATAAGCAGGCTTATAACAGAGATTGGAGATTACAGGAAAGAGGATAATCCAAGAATAACAGGCTATGAGTTCGCTGTGCTATGTCTGGCGACATATTGCTGTCCTAAGGAGTACCTTATAGATAAGTTAAGGGATACAGCTAAAGAGTTAAAGGTAAGACAGCCGGATATTAAGAAAAACTACAGGGCAAGAGTAGCACTTATAGGTTCTGAGATAGATAATCCAGAACTTATAAAGCTTGCAGAAGAAGCAGGTGCACTTGTTGTTGCTGACCGTTTCTGTTTTGGTTCACTTCCAGGAAGAAGTGAGATTATTCTTAATGATGAAGAGGATGTTCTATATCAGATATGCAGACAGTATATGCAGTGGGGCAAATGCCCAAGATATATGAACACAGAGAAAATAAGGGAACGTGAGGAGTATGTTGATTATATAGCTAAAGAATATAAGGCAGAGGGTCTTATATATGAACAGATAAAGTTCTGTGATTACTGGGGCTATGAGAGAGCATCAGCATTTCATGTTATGAGGGAAGAGTACGGGTATCCGGTTCTTTCTATAGACAGGCCATATGTAGTAGGTTCTTCAGGACAGATAAGAACAAGAATACAGGCATTTGTTGAAAGTCTTGAGATAAAGAAAATCAATAAGAGCACGGAACAATCCGTATAAAAATAGATATACAAAACAGGATGGAGAATAATATATGTCAAGTAAGCTTGGAAGCGAGCCACTTGGAAAGTTTTACACAGGTAAGAAGCCTAAGAAAAGACGTGAATGGCGTGGACTTAAGGATACCTGGTATGATTACACAAGATGGCTTGGATATTGGAAAACATTAATAACATTTATAATAAAGCCTAATAATATGAAAGGCTTTTTCAGGTACCGCTGGATGATGAATTATCTGGCACTTCCTGATTTTATGGACAGGCATACAGAGGGTATGAGAGATCTGCAGCTTCGGATGGCGCACAATGCCCTTGGACTCATAGTAACAGATATATGTGGTATGTTAGGACAGATATTTAAGGCAGATCCAGCCATAGGAAACGATAAAGAACTTAATAAAAAAATCGTGCTATTTGATGAGAATATGATGAGTACCCTTATGGGAGGCTTTCCGAATCTTGTATGGCTGTCAGTAGAGGTTCCAGCGGTGTATACAAGTTCAATGTCGCAGACAGGTGTAAGCTATTATGTTGATGTGACACATGAATACGGGGTGCCATCAGATGTATGTCCTATGCCAGCAGCTGAGCTTGGTGTTGCGCTTGCAGATGATTTTCCTCTTATTGGCTGTTGTGCAGTGCAATGTAACACAACATGTGATGGAAGTCTTATGGGTAATGGTATAGAGGCAAGATCTTTTAAGATACCGACATTTCAGCTTGCAGTTCCTATAAGGCACAGACAGGAAAGTGTTCAGGAGTATGCAGCAGAAGAGGTGCTTAATGCCATACATTTTATAGAGGAACAGACAGGTGAGAAGTTTGACTGGGATGCATTTTTTAAAAGCATGGAAAGGTTTAACGCAGAAACTGACGAGTTCCTTGAGTGGATGGAAATATCAAAGACAGATTATCCACAGGTTATGGGAGTCACACTTGCACTTTACAGGTATGGTGTTTATCAGGCTGCTGGTGGAAGAAACCAGGCATTTCTTGATATGGATAAGAAGCTTACACGTATGGCGATGGAAGGTTATGAAAAGAAGCTGCCTGCTGCTAAGGAATATCGTCACCGTGCTATGACATGGGGCGTTCAGGCAGCATATTATACAGCGCTTCCTATATGGCTTCTTAACTGTTGGGGAGTTGTGACAATAACAGATATGCTTAGTATGGTATCAACAGAAAAGGTTAATACAAAAGATAAGCATCAGGCTATGCTGGACCTGGCATATTTATATGAGAATATGATTATGAGAAACCGTTCTAACGGTGGATATGAAACAGGCGTTGAGGCACTCTGGAGATTCTGTGAAATGTTCCGTATAGATATAGTTATTATGTATGTACATATGGGATGTAAGTCTATGTCAGGATATCATGGACTTTTTGAAGAAGAGGCAAGAAAGCATGGCGTACATCTTATATGGGTAACTCATAATCT
>OBKV01002204.1_pt1 | contig 11079 bp, 10 predicted proteins | sample 1517301 | NCBI WGS metagenome assembly OBKV01 (sample SAMN04571685, study PRJEB22368) | human gut metagenome | biome: human gut; material: stool | host: Homo sapiens | place: Luxembourg | collected 2012-06-29 | reverse complement strand
CGTCTTTTATGATAAGCATATCATTATGCAAAGTAAGTCTGATTGTTATATCATTAAAATGTTGGTTGCTTGATTAATACGCCATTGGCTTATCATAATTACTTCTCATAACGTTATATTAGATATGGGCATAAGCCCCAGTCAAAAATATAAATGTTATGAAAGAAAAAGACATCCGACAACTTATGGAGCAATGTATTGCTTTCTTTCAAGAGAAGAACTACACAAAGAATCGAATTGGTGTGTACAAGACTCTTTGGAAAAGCGGCATTGTCCCGTTTATGGAGGCACAAGGCCTCAAAGTGTACAACCCAAGCATTGGAGCTATGTTCATTGACACCTGTCATTACAACGGAAGGGTTCGTCCTCAGGAGCGTGAAAAAATCCGTAGCATCCAGGTGCTTGATGACATGCTGCTTACGGGCTTCATACGCAAACGATGCTTTACGCCTGTTTTCCACCGGCTTGACGGTGAAATCGGGCAGGAAATGGAAAAACTGATCCAGCACTTGACCAACCTGCGTCGCAGTTCTGTCACGATTAGCGAATATCGTCTGTATCTGAGTGAGTTCCTGCATCATCTTGGAACAGAAGGTGTCAGGCACAAGGATGAGATAGCGGAAAAGCATATCGTGTCCTTCGTCCTGTCGCATCCGACCAACAAGGTGAATATTGTATCCGCACTGCGGGTATTGTTCAGGTTCTGGAAAGAGGAACATATCCTTGGTCGTGACTTTGACCAGTTCTTCGAGTCTTTCCGTGTCAGACATCCAGAACGTATCCCATCGTTCTTCACCAAAGATGAGGTGATGCGCATAGAGGACTCCATATCACGGAGTAGTGCCGTTGGAAAACGCAACTATGCTATGACTCTTCTCGCATCCCGGCTCGGGCTCAGGGCCTCTGATATTGCGAATCTAAGGTTCAACCAGATAGACTGGGACAACAACTTGATAACACTTACTATGCAGAAGACCAGGAAGGCCATACAGCTGCCACTTTTGGCCGAGGTTGGCAATGCCATCATTGATTATCTCCGGAATGGACGGCCAAAGACGGAACTTGACCAGGTGTTCATCTCAAGCCGTGCCCCTTATATCGGAGCCACGAAGTCCTGTGTATGTGCTGCCATACAGAATGCTATCATTACTTCTGGGGTGGATGTTAATCTCAAACATCACGGTCCTCATTCGCTTCGCCACTCGCTGGCAAGTGCCATGCTGCATGAGGAGTCATCACTTCCAGTAATATCGGAGTCCCTAGGACACCGGCATACCGATACGACTATGGTATATCTAAAAATTGACATCCCGTCTCTGATGAAGTGCGCCCTTGCGGTTCCAGCCGTCTCGGACGGGTTCTATACACAGAGAGGAGGTGCTTTCTATGAGTGAGCAGTTCAACTATAGAAGCGTCCTCGCTCCCTATATGAGGAGCCTCCTTGAGGTCAAGGCCTCTGCCGGAATCAACGCTCAACGCATGAAGTGGATACTGAAGGAGTTCGATGACTACGCCTTGTTGGAACACCTTGCTGACCCACATGTTACACAGGAGTTCATTGCAGGTTGGCGCAAGACAAGGGTTGCAGACTGCGACCGAACCATCTATGCCAAGTACTCTGTATGGCATCAGTTGACCACACTTATGTCAAGAAGGGGCTGTCCGTGCTTCATACCCAAGTTGCCCGTGAGTCCTAAGGCTGACTTTACGCCCTACATCTTCACGGAGTCGCAAATGGCGGACATCTTCGCCGCCTGTGACGCGTACCGCCTTTACGACGTGAGGATGGGGACTACCCTCATGGCTATGCCTGCCCTGTTAAGAATGCTCTACGGAACAGGTGCCCGCATCTCTGAGGCATTGTCTGTGGTCAATGAAGACGTACACCTTGAGCAGGGATACATCCACCTCAGAAAGACCAAGAACGGAACAGAGCGTATCATCCCCGTCAGCGAGACTCTTCGCAATGTGCTTCATGAGTACGTATCGTACAGAAACAGGATGCCCGTTGCTGGAATAGAGGGCGCGCAACGTCCCTTCTTCGTAAAGTCTGATGGAACTGATTTCCATGCCAATGCCGTATACCAGTTCTTCCGCAAGATGCTCAACCGTTGCGGCATCCCGTTTAAGGGAAACCACCAAGGCCCCCGTGTGCATGACCTCAGGCATACGTTTGCAGTCCATAGTTTGGTTCAAATGGATCATCACGGTATAGACTTATATACAGGACTTCCCCTCTTGTCCGCCTGCCTGGGGCATCACTCACTGTCAGCGACGGAGCAATATGTTCGCCTGACCTTTGCGATGTATCCCGAGATGGAAAAGCAGTGCTCACCGATAAATGCTTTTGTGTACCCAAAACTTTGTAAGGCCTATGACGACAGCGACAGACTTTGCCAAACAACTTAGCCGGTTCCTGTCCGAATACCTTCCGCATGAGAGAAATGTCAGCCCCAACACGTTGTTCGCATACAGGGACGCCTTTGTACAGTACATCGACTATATGCACACCCGGCAGGGCGTTGCCGTGGAAAAACTGTGCCTCAAGCATCTTACCAGACAAAGTGTCTTGGGGTATCTCAACTGGATACTAGACGAGAGACACTGTTCTCCGGCTACTCGGAACTATAGGTTAGCAGCTATACATGCTTTTGTACTATACCTCCAATACAACGTCATTGAGCTGTCCGAGGAATGGCAGAAAATCTTGTCCATAAAAGCTATGCGAACTGAGAAAAAGGCATTGAATTACCTAACTCCAGAAGGGATACGACTTCTTCTTCAACAGCCCGATGCCACGACCAGGCAAGGAAGAAGGCATCTGGCTATGCTCTCCCTCATGTATGACACGGGAGCGAGAGTGCAGGAGTTAGCGGATCTGACGGTTGAATCAGTCAGAATCGACAGCGAGCCTTACTCTATCAAGCTGTACGGCAAGGGGCGCAAGGCTCGTGTGGTACCCATGGTCAGGGAGCAAGTGGAGCATCTTAGGTTGTATATGGAAGAGAATCACCTCGACAATAGCAACATGTATGGAACTCCTCTGTTCTTCAACAACAGGCAAGAAAAGCTGACGCGCGAGGGTATAGCATACGTGCTTAAGACTTACGCAGACATGGCCAGGAAAACCAATCCGTCGCTTATTCCGCAGCGTTTGAGTTGCCATAGCCTGCGGCATAGTAAGGCCATGCATATGCTTCAGTCCGGGGTTAACCTCATCTATATCAGGGATATACTTGGACATGTATCTATACAAACAACCGACATCTATGCAAGAGCAGACTCGAAAGCAAAGCGTGAAGCCTTAGAAAAGGCTTACGTGAATCTCAATCCTGAAGTCAAGTCCGACCGTGCCTGGGAGCGCGATAAAAACCTGCGGGAATGGCTGAAGGGACTTAACCGCTGACATCGTTATGTAAAGTTGAAACGAGAAGTAACATGGGTAATACGCTGACTATCAACATAGCTTTGACGCCAACTTTGCATAATGATATGCTTATCATAAAAGACGTTATGAGAAGCTTCTCATAACGTCTTCCGCGATGCCAAGCAGTTCACCGGGCTCACACACTGTCAGGCGAGAAACAAAGAAGCTCTGTCGTTTGCCTTCAACGCCTCGCTCACTTCCGTCAACCTCGCCAGGGCATTTGCCCGTCAGCAAGGGATGGCCCTCTCGGTCGGTTCAACCAAAACACTGCTGCACAACGCTGCAATGGTGGATCGATTTATTGCAATGTCCGGAAAATCTCCGAACATGCGATTAAATAACACTGATTTCAAAGAACTTTTATTCTACGGCGTTCGCGCCGCGGTGTAACTTTTATAAAATTAACGAACTATTGACAAATACTATGGCCTTTTTTCTTGTATTTGAGCACCACTTCTTAATTGTAAAAAGTAGACTCACCCGTTCATTAACATTTTTTATGAATATATGTCAGACTACCTAGCTGGCACCGACCGACGCCGGCAACCATGATATAGAATAGCCGATATTACAAATATATGTCAGACTACCTGGCGGGTAACGGCGCATTATTTATAATTCTTAACATACTAACACTCAATAGATTACAACCACATATAAACCAATTCTTTCCTGCCAGGTTGTATGTTTTTTCTTAGGACCTGGCAGGGGCATTTTATCGCAACACGCTAGCATTCAATGGTTTCCACCTTTTTTATCCTGCCAGGTTGTCCGAAAATGCGTCGACAATGAATGCTTTTTCCTAGCCACGAAACGGGGGATTTTACTTTGCGAAAATTCGGGGATTCAAAGTTACCGATTACACACCAATCATAAGAACTACTACAACACGATGACACCCGGCTTCGAGTGATGTCAGTTTTGCAACTCATTATTATTCCCCATTTCCAGAATCAAGAATCCGCCAACGTCAGACCCCAACAGTAAAAAACACACTGCACTAATACTCTAATACACGACCAGCAAAAAAAACGGAGCCGTCAAGACCCCGTTAACTCTATGACAAAAAAACTCCATCCCGAAGGACAGAGTTTTCATATGCTCAAAGTCACTAAAGTTTCGGATGCCGAGAGGCCCGCTACCCCACTATCGCCTCACGAATGCACTCCACAATATACCTAACATCATCGTCACTGACATACGGTCCGGCAGGCAGACAGAAACCAATGCGGAAAATAGATGTCTCGACGTCATTGGTATAAACCGCAGCACCCTCATAAACAGGCTGCTTGTGCATTGGCTTCCAGACCGGCCGGCACTCGACCTTCTTGCTCAGCATGAACACTCGGAGCGCCTCGACATTCTCGTTCGGCTGGCAATCGGTGGTCGCGCTGGACACCTGGTGGATCACACCCGCGGCACCGCCCACGGCCGTCTTGATCACCTCCTTGTACGCATCCTCCTGGCCGACGATACGGACCGACGGATCCAGCGTCGCTGCGCACAGCCAGTAATTCGACTCGAAACGCCCGTCATCAGGCTGCTTATGTATCTGAACACCAGGCACATCCGACAGCAACTCCTCGTACAACTTCTGCACATGACGGTGATGCTCGATATGCGAATCCAGCACCGTCATCTGACCACGGCCGATACCCGCGCACACATTCGACATGCGGTAATTATACCCTATCGCAGAATGCTGATAATACGGATACGCATCACGAGCCTGCGTCGCATACCACATAATATTATTCGCATCCTCAGAATCGCGGCAGATAAGCGCACCTCCGCCCGAAGTCGTAATCATCTTATTGCCATTGAACGACAACACACCGTACTGCCCGAACGTTCCCAGCACCTGCCCGTCGTAGCGCGAACCCAAGCCTTCGGCCGCATCCTCCACCACCGGAATCCCGTACTTCGCAGCTATCGCCATGATCCTGTCGATCCGGTAAGGCATTCCGTACAATGCCACTGTCACGATGGCCTTCGGATACCGCCCAGTTTTTTCTTTTCTGTCAATGATGGCTCGCTCGAGGAGTTCCGGATCCATGTTCCAAGTCTCTGACTCAGAACCGATAAACACCGGCTTTGCACCGAGATAAGTAATCGGATGCGAAGAAGCGCAGAACGTAAACGACTGCACACAAACCTCATCTCCAGGGCCCACGCCGCAGCCGATAAGCGCCAGATGCACAGCAGCTGTACCTGCACTTAAACACACCACTTTACGATCAAGAGGTTCGCTTTTATCCGATTTGGAATTCACAAACTCCTCCAAATCCTTTTCGAACGCATTGACATTAGGCCCCATAGGCACGACCCAATTCGTGTCGAAAGCCTCCTTAACATACTTCTGCTCCAGTCCAGCCTCACTCATGTGAGCCAGACACAGATAAATCGTCTTTCTTTCTTCCATATTTTATGTAGAATTATTCAAATTTAGACTATAATGAACCGGTGCCCAATTTCACAACTGAGCACGACAAACAAATCGACCTGAAGACAGGTCAATTTTAAAATATTTTATTTGTTAAATTCTGATTTTTAGTAGTTATCGTATATCCCGCTACGATTCCTTGGGGATTCGCAACAGACTCAATCTCATCTCTTCGGCAGCCTTGTCTTGTTCGAACTTAAAGTAGCACAAGCGCTTCAAAAGTTCTTTAACCAACGACTCCGACTTAATACGCTCTACGATTATATCCACAAGACTCTTTTTCAGATTTTCTATCTTATCGAGGAGTTCATCTGTAACTACTCCTCTGGACAAACTCTCCTTCACTTGGGCCACATCATTCCCAATCATGATAATTCTGCATTGAAAGAGTGCCTGCTTGTCCTCATCATTCATTTCTGGCATATTAGACATCACATCAATAATGCCCAAAACTCCAACCACCCAACTTACGAAACTATCGTGCCAATTTTTCAGATATTGGCTCTGAGACGTCGATAACATCTGAGCATCGTAGCAACAATCAAGTTTTGCCTCGGGATTATAAATATAGTCACATCCTTTCTTCGTCAATCGCAGCACTTGAGGAGAGCCTTCTTCGTATGTAAAGTAGCCGTTGTCAATGAGTTCATTGGCAACAGTCATAAACATGTCACGTTCCTTAGGATTGAGATCATAAAGCTTATTCTGAATGTTACGCATCAGAATAACCTGGCCTTCATCTACTTTTGATCTTCTGAAAAAATCGAGTATCCATTCGGCCATTTCGCACTTTTTGGTCATCATTTGGAGTCCTCCCCTTGTTTTCGTTCATCCAACAATTGTTCAACTACACTCCTAAATCCTTCCGCCTCAAGAGCTTCAAGTATCGATTCATCCGACAAATTTTCGAATGTATCCAATACTATATTAATGATTGTTTTCCGCCTTTCCGAAAGACTGGCCTCATTCAGGTTGAACGCCTTAATTGTATAATTTGCACGTTCTGCATCAGACGGACTCAATCCCGAGGCCACAGAGATATTGCCGTTTAGTTCATATTTGAAGAAACGGCCAGCATCTTCGACCACTGGGTTTATGAGCATATCATTGTCTTCGCGATTTTTCACATGCTTGTCCTTGAATTTAGCACCATATGTCTCATCAACACCATCTACAACAAAGTTGTTCCAATCGAAGATAAGTTCACTAAACAAAGACCGCTTGTGAAAATGGTCAATATGAGAGTGATTCAGACGAAGCGGCTCCTCTGTATATCCGCTCATACCATGCTGTTCACAATGCAGCATATACTCCCTCCAAATATGGCTAACATCCTTAGCCTCCTCCCACCTAGCTTGCGGATGAGTCTTCACAAACTCAGAGAATGACTCTAAAGGAGCCCCTTTATCAATCTTTCTCATGGGCCATCTTCTTTTTCTGCGCCAATTGTAGACGCATCTTCACAGACTCTTCGAACTGTACACCCTTTTCGCTTAAGGCATTCAGTTTTCTTTCGACGTCATTGATGTCAGGATGATCCTTGACCAATTCTGCCGAGATGCTGTCTATCTCCTCCTGCACTTTCGGATTACGCACAGAACGCAAACCGAAGAAACGCTTCAAGATATAATCTCCATTGTCACCATATGGGATATCGGAAAGCTCGACCTGCTCACCATCACGAAGCACCACTAACTTGTCTTCTTCACCAATACTTGATAAAACCAGCGAGGAATGAGAAGATACAAAAAACTGACAGTTCGGGAACTTCCGTTCCAAATTGCTGACCAACTGCAATTGCCAAGAAGGATGCAAATGTAAATCCAACTCATCGATCAGGACAATCTGCTCACCATCCAAAATAGCTCCTTGACCATCATTCTGCATAGACAATCGACGAGCGATATCCAGAATAAGTGTTATATAACACTTCTCTCCATCTGAAAGCCGGTCAAAGTTAATCTCTTGGCCATCCTTTTCTATCACAAGTCGCGTCGGACGATCTTCCACGCGAAGATTATTATAACCTGGGAACACCTCTTTCAAGCATTCCCTGATAGCATCCAGAGACTCATCATGATACTGACTGCTGAATCTGGCCTTCATACGATTCTCCTCGTTCTCACGCTCGTAGAACCAGTTGAAGAACGGTTTCCAGCTAGTCTTGGCAGAATTAATCATCGCCTGCGTCCCCTCTTTCTTCCCGTAAATCCGCTTATCAATATTAACAGAAGAGATATTTCTGTTCACGCCATACACGGACAACAAACACCTTCCTTCATCGTTGGATTGACGGAGATGATCCACAAACGATTCGAGTTCTCTCAAGTCAGTTCGTCTCTCGATAGAGTCATACGAATCAACTCCCTTCATCAGAGACCATCTGGCGGATACCCCTTTATGCTCAACCGCAATGGACAGGAAACAATATCCGGCACCTATACGTATATCCTCTTTACCGAGACTCCGTCCTCTGCTCTTCGGCGAAGTGAGTTTAGCATTCAACCAAGAACAAAGTACAAGCAAGGCCTCCAGCACTGTAGACTTGCCGGCGCCGTTGTCTCCAATAAAGACATTTACCTTCTCAGAACAATCAAAGTCAAGCTTCTTAATCGCTCTAAAATTCTCGATAATAACGTGTTTAATCTTCATATCATACGTATATGTACACATATGTACACAAAGATAATGATTACTTGACTTATTTTATCAATTTTTCGACAAGTTTATATACATCTGTACTTAATCCTCCAGGGATACGCTTGCCAAGGTCACGAATCAGTTTTGCATTTTCAATAGCTTCCTTAACCCTTGGCATAAAAACAGAAGCCTTGGGTCTCTTATTGTAACCACGCCCATCTCCGATACAATCGGCAAGATATAGATCAATGAAGTTATGCTTAGCACTAACTTTTTCATTCTCCAATAGCTTTCCCTTATCGGCTTCAGCAATATCCTCCAATTTTCTCAGATGAAGAATAAGCCAAAACTCAAAGCATGGGTCGCTCAATGCGATGAAAAAGTTTTTCTCCTTTTCACAATCATCATATAAGGCCTCGAAGTCAACATGATGAATCTTTGCCCAATCATCTCTATCGATAATCAGCCAAAACTCGTCAGTGTCTCTGAAATTGTATTCAGCTTTCGCCTTGGACAATAACTTCTTAACATCCAGAGGACTATTGCCACACTTACTCTCTTTTTTCAGAGGAATTGTCTCTATCGAACCTGAATTATTGAACATCGAAGACTGACGAAGATCCTCGAAATACTTTTTCTCCGTAACATCCCCTTCATAGGCAAGAATATAAAACTTCTCTGCCTCCAAAAAACCACTTTTACGGATAAGTGGAGTACTTTCTCTAGGCATCTTCAGTAAGTTTTAATGACAGGTCATACCGATTTCCTATACGTGGAATGGCTTTGAAACGTCCAAGAAGGTAGTCTTTTCGGATCTCTTTGTCGAAGCGTACATTGTAATCTTCCAAAGAATGCATTCGACTTGCTCCATTGTCATCCTTGACAACAAACCATATCTCATCCTTCCTGAACAACTTCTGAGTGAGAAGCGAAGACTCATGCGTCGCCACAATAAGCTGGCTGTGCGGACTCGATGACGAGCTCAGAAACAAGTCGAAAATGTCATATATCAAATTAGGATGGAGACTACGCTCCATTTCATCAATAATGAAGACGTTATTACCCTCAATCAAGTCTATGAGAAGCGGTATAAGGTCAATGATTCTATTCGTTCCATCTGATTCATCCTTCGTTTCAAATAAGACCTCTTTCCCCTCATTTGTAAGATGCTTCGTCTTAAGTTGCTGGAACTTCAGACCACTTCCCTCTCGCGACAAAACATAAGTATAGTTGTTGATACCCAATATGCTCCTCACATTTTCACTCTTCGAATTCATAAGGCGCTCTTTAATCCCGGAAAGGACAAAATCGGGAATAACGACACTGCTCGGTTCGACATCCTCCAGGCATACCCCTACAATTCCTGTCCCAAAATACTTGAGCAACTCTTTATAAATAGTATTTAACCGTTCATTATCATTGACTTCAGACTCCAAACCAACATTATACTTATCCTCCGGGAATACGATTTTCAGCGTATTGAGGAACCAGTTGTAAACCGACGTGATATCGCTCAGGCAACTAACATTTTCAGCAACCTTACGCACGATAAGCTCCCTCAAAAACAACTGATTATCTGGAGTTCCCTTCGCCGTAAAACGGATAAACTGCCTATCTTCCTCCTTCTCGTTCAATTTCAACAGTAGAGCCAAATCATAGCTGTCCGTAAACTGCGGGCTACGTTCAAATATCTTTTTCTCAGAACGTTTCGAGACTTCATACAGCCATTCTTCAACAATCTGAGTGTTGTTGAAGACAAATCCATACGCGTAATTCTTACCATCAGCCTGAATCTCGAATTCCATTCTAGAATTACGATCAACTGAAGATTTATTCAAACGGTATTTTTCATAATCAATCATTTGCCCAGCAGAAAATCCCTTAACGACCATAAATCGTCCGAACGCCATTGCTTTAATCAGATTCGACTTGCCAGACGCATTGGCGCCAAGAATTATACTGGTTTTAAGCACACTAACACCATTGACCGCCGGCGCCTTATGCTCCTTCTTCAAAGAGCCTTTGCCAGGAATCATGGAAAAATCAGTTCTCTGATCAAATGAAAGAAAATTCTCTACTGAATACCGTATAAGCATATCTCTACAATGTTACTCTGACAAATATAGTGATTTTTTCACATCTTCCTCATTTTTCTCGCAAACTTCACCTCAGATTCAACACATTTCACATAAGCAACCTACCAATCCTCAAGCAAAATCCTCCAACTGCCTCTCCAATTCACGTATTCTTCTATCTCTCTCCGCAATCGCTACATCCAACTCACGAATGAGACGATCCCTCCTCGCCAGTTCCTCATCAGTTTTCCTAATAGCTTCATCCAACTCCGCCATTTTACGATTATGCTCCCTATTCATCTCCTCTCTTTCTTTCATCAAACTCCCGAATATTCTCTCTTTATTCTGAGACAAGTAATCCATTAGCCCGTTAAATTGTTCGTCAGTCATATTCAACCAATACTTCGGTAAAAATTTACCGCGCTAAAAGTTAAACATATGAAGCCGGCTATCCGGTTTCACTATATAAAAGTTCATTGAAATACTGTCAATAA
>OBKV01002202.1_pt1 | contig 11098 bp, 10 predicted proteins | sample 1517301 | NCBI WGS metagenome assembly OBKV01 (sample SAMN04571685, study PRJEB22368) | human gut metagenome | biome: human gut; material: stool | host: Homo sapiens | place: Luxembourg | collected 2012-06-29 | reverse complement strand
AGCCAAGAGTGACAACATGAAGCAGTGGGTGAAGAAATACGACCGCTACGAGCCAACATTCAATGGTGCATTCCATAAAGGTGCGATTAGAACTCTCTATCCTGGGTATCAACTACTATCATTCCATATTTCAATTCCATAAAGGTGCGATTAGAACATGAGCAGGGTCAACGCTCGGGGTGAAGACTCGTATTTCAATTCCATAAAGGTGCGATTAGAACTTCTTTTCCTCCACCGAAATATCGTTTACCTCTAAATTTCAATTCCATAAAGGTGCGATTAGAACTTACCCTTTGCCATCTTAGGCTTGAACTGCAGAAATTTCAATTCCATAAAGGTGCGATTAGAACGCTTCTGATAAGCATTCCATCGGTCTTCCTCTTCCATTTCAATTCCATAAAGGTGCGATTAGAACATCCTTCTTCAGGACGATCAGGTTACTGCTCTCGCATTTCAATTCCATAAAGGTGCGATTAGAACCCGTTAAGTATTGGGCGTAGATGTCCTAAGAATCTATGGGTTTGTGGGTGCAAAGATACAAAAAATATTCAGAAAAATGTCGATGCCTAAAGATATTTTTTCTGCAGCCTTACGACAACCTGCCTATTTATGGAGGTTTCAATAAGTCAAAGAACACTTTCGGAGGTTTTTCCGAACCTAGAAACGGCAAAATAGAACCACATCGACAACTCTTTATAAGAAATTATCGGTAGTCATTCTTTCTTTTCCAAGAATCTGTTTGTTCATATTATACCCCATTTTATTGGTGAAAACAATGACACTATCCTCGGATTCATCAATGATAGCTTTCATCTTCATTTGCAATTCCCGAAGTTTAGCTTCAGATAATTCTCCCTCCAAAACTGAGTTCTGAATCCAACATAAATATTGGCGGCAAAGCTTCAACATTTTGCCAACTCGCTTCTCACCGACATCATAAACAATAATCACATACATATCACCAATACATTTTAAAAGGTTTATATTCTTCTATTCCCAAAATATCTTTCAGTAGCTTATAGCATTCAAGTTTTATAAGATGCTTATAGCTTACATTACGTCCTAAAGAACGATGACGGAAAGTCTCATCATAACGCTCTTCCATGGCCCCATGTTGAAATCATCGATAATGATATCGAATGCAGCATAATAAGTTTGTCGAATATTTCCCTCAATTCCCATTATCTCTTCTACAGCCTTAGCGTCTGGCAAAGTATTACTCAATTCATGAGCTTTATCCACCTTATTAGATTTCTTTATCTCATGGATGACCTTGTTCTTGGCATCATAGTAATCTACTTTGATACCATCAATCTCCACTTTCCTCATACTTTGATGTACGTTGCGGATAACTTGATTCATGCACAAGCTTTCCTTCATAGACCAAGTCTGATTCTTGTTCCATGTTGATGCCATTGGCAAACAGCCATAGTTTGCGATGGCAAAGCTGGTAATAGTTGAAATGAGTGCCTGTTATTGTCATAAGAAATTATCCTACTCATTATCTGTTAAATCAATACCGATATCAAATGTATAAAAACCCTCACGTATAACATTTATAAAAATTGGTTCGTTAGACCCGATAGTAATTTTGCAATTAGAATTAATCCGATGTTCTTTCCGTCCTTTATCCAGTAAATACACTGGTAAACTGATGGAATAGGACAGTACAAACTCTGCATATTCGGAATAATTGTAAAAATGCATACACTTAGGCTTTATAACAAAAGCTGTTCCTTGTGGTCCTATATCTCGGCTTTTCCAAGTGTTAGAGTGAGTATCATCATCATTCCATTTTTCAACTGGATTTATTAGCCAATTATTGATAAACATTTGTTCCAATGTCTTTACGTTAGTTTGGGCTTTTATGCTGAAATTTGTTTCTTCTGCATACACCTTGTTTAGAATATTAACTAAATCTTGTGCTGAATATATACCACATTTAAGTATGTCCATAGTAGCCAATAAAGCTTTACCTGGAATCCATGACTTATCGCTTTGAGAATACGAGCCGTATGGAGCAGGGTAGAGAGTGTTGTCCTTGTATGGTATCAATATATACATTTCTCCAACAGAATTATCAAAGCGACATAATCTTCCTGCTCTCTGCATAAGTCTGTCTATTGGACATACTTCACTAATCATTAGTTCGGAACTAATATTTATACTGATTTCTCCTATTTGTGTAAGAATAGCTATTCCTTTAGCGGTACCATTGTTCCATGGCTTTCTTCCCAAATTATCAAGCAACATATTTTCCTTACGTTGTTTGTCTTTTTCTGTAAACCTACTATGATACAGGATAACAGGGATGTCTTTGCCGCTTTTCAATACAAGGTCTTTTACTTCCTTGTATACTTTTATGGCTTTATCCACTGTGTTAAGGTAGATAATAGCATTTCCTCTATCTACACAATATTCCAATAGATAGTTTATATCCTGTATATTGTCATACTCTATCTGTTTTTTTATATTGAAACATTTTTTATATCTATTGCTATCTTTGTCTTCCAATATACTCTCAATGTTGAATCCTGCTTTTCTATATAATTGCAAAGCTGATTCTGGCAAAGACGCACTCATTATCATAACCGGAACATTCCATTTGTGAAGCACTTTTAATAGGAAGAGTATATTGGCAAGGGTAAAATCATCATAGAAATCTGCTTCGTCTATAACTACACATGAGTTGGCGAGATTGCTGCAAATCAGATGATGGTTTTCTTGAGTAAAGGTCAAAGACATCAACAAGTGATCAATGGTACATACTGTAATTGGTGTTGCAAGAAGTTTTGCCATTTTTTGTTGAGCCAATGCTTCCGTCATATCCATTTCTCCATTTTGCACTTTCGAATACTTTGAGTACCAAGCACTGGAATGATACAAGCCTGTATCGGACAAGGTGGATGCTACGTTTACAGAGAGAGCATTTGCCGTAAATCGAGTTGGCATAGCTATTACTAGACGATCGGCTTTGTGAGCGGCTATCTGGCGAGAGGCCCATAATAGAGAAGCGTCTGTTTTTCCAGCTCCTGTTGGAGCGCGTACAAGTAGAATCTCATTAGCCCAATTATCCTCTACAAGTTTTTGAATTCCCCGTTTGTCATCAAAGGGAAAATGATAATCAAAGAACGATAATTGGGGTACAAATTCTCCGTCTTCTTTTGCACTTGCTCTATGGTCTGCAAACCTAAGCAACCCTCTAATAGTGTCAAATTCTAATAATTTGTCACATACTAAAGTCAAATTCTCTTTTTCTGATATATCATTGGATGTCTTGCGAAATACATTCCAGAATTGCTTAAAAGAAGGATTGCTCATCCATTTGTCCTCAAAGCCAAGTCCTAATTTTCCATGATGCGCTGCTATAGCCGCCAATATGGAAATAGGCATATTGGTGGTAACAGCTTTATCTAATGAATAGAATTCATGTCGTAGACCGACATTTCTAAGATGGCATCCGGCTTCGTTACGTTTTTCAGAACTGTATTCTTTAAAAGAATTATCAGGATGTTTTTGTTTCCACAATTGATAATTATGGAAATCCTTCCTACATGCTTCTTGCCATTTTTTACATGCTTTGCCATTATCATGCCATTTCGCAGAGACAGACAAACGCATTGCTAGATCTTTACCTGTCAACTTTTTGTATTTCTCGCAAGTGCCAATAAAAACCTGGCAAATATCGGACATTTCTGACATAACATCAGAACTATGCTGTTCTAATGTTATGCCAGAAGGTTTAGCCAATATATTGTTGCGTTTGTCTACTTCCATTTTATACTAATTTATGGTTATACATTGTTACTCAAACAAAGAAGGAGTATCGTCTATCTTCTTTTCTTGCTTCTTTGTCTTGGTTGTCTTTGTTTCTTTTGTGTTTACCCATACATCTTCAAAACTTCTCACCTTACTGTCGTCAGAATCGCATGTGTATAGTTCATTTGACTTCAAAAACTCGAGAGCCTCATTATAAGCTTTCAATACACTATTTTTTGTATGGTCATCACCAATAAAGTATTTAGCCCCTCTTTCATCCAATTCGTTCAGAATGTTCGCACGTTCTGTATCTTCTGCTTCAAAATAGCGAGAGGCTTTTCTGCTAAGTATATTATCAAATACGATTATCACTTGTTGAGGCTCGCCACATACAGCATTACGTGCCTGATTGGCATAATCGTTCATCAAGCGGGTTGCATTAAGATAAAGCAAAGCTCTGCGCTTTCTTTCTGCTTCTGCTGCATGCTTATGATACACAGTACCAACATTAAACGATTTTTCATAACGATATTCCTTTGATATACTAAGTGAGGTTATATCAAGAAAGAAATTCATACGCATAATATCTCCCTGGCTGAATTCACGTGTTGCAATTGCTTGCTCATTAGCGTTTTCACCTTTGGTATTGACTCTCAATCGCATAAGAAGGTCACGACCAATTTCACTTTCTTTCATTGCTACAGCAGGAGTTACAGACAACGGAGCTGTTCGTCTTTTTGTTGCAACATCTTTTTCTGCATGCATAAAACCTCCCATATCGGCTCTTAAGTCTCGATCCACCTCATATGTTATACCATCACCATTCGAAACAAATGTGTCTCCTTTTGCATCGTCTGCATTATTCAAACGATCTATAGCAGAAAACAACACATGGCGCTGCATCTGTCCAGAGATATAAACACGTCCATCAGGACGACGCTTAATGGATGAGGCGTTTCCTAATAATTTTTCGCCTCCATTAGCTATATGATCCTCGAAAGGAGCCAATAGCGATACTAAAATTCCTTTGATTTCCATTTTTTCATTTTTATATGTTACTATAATCTTCTGTCATTTCTTCATTTTCATTCTCAATAGATTGATTGTCGTTTGAATATGCTTTGTCTGCTTCCTCTTTTTTCGACTTCAATCTTGAAAACGCAATAAGTAGATTTTTTGCCTGCTCTAATGGAAGTTCGCCACTTGCCGCCTTTTCCATGAACAGAGAGGCTTCTGCCGGGGCATCCAAACCAGAAAGACGACCTGCTCTTGTTATTGTGTGAGCAATAAGAGCATCGCCAGACTTTGCTGAGAATATAGAACTTTCCAGTTCTACCAAAACCTTAGCTTTAGCCTCAGCCTCAGCCTCAGCTTTTTTCTTTTTTAAATTTCCCCCATTTGCTGACACGTCTTCTTCCTTTTGTACAGAAGTGCCAACCTTTTTTTGGGTTGAGCGATAAGCTACATAATTAAGCCATTTGCCTAGCTCCTTTGCTGAGGTTACAATTTCTTTATCTATCTTTTCCATATCACAAAAATATGTATTTAATAATAATTCTATATCGTATGGATACTCTGCCCTGAAGGCAAGAAAATCCTTAAAAGTAGGACGATTGAATATCTGTAAGAAACGACTTGCAAACAAATCGAACTTTTGATATTCAAATGCATTATTTGTTGATCTCCTACCTTCCTTGTATAACACTACATAATATAGGCTATCAACAATTTTTCTCAGTTTGCCTCTTTCAGCCAATCTTATTATGGAATGATTAAATGAGAACACGCTGGCATCGCCATATTTTATGGCGTAAAAGTTACAATCCTTAAGACTCTCAAGAACCTTCTTAGCAAGTTCAGAAACCTCTTTTTCTTTAGTCATCTCTCCAATAGCTCCAAGAAGCGCAATGCTTCCTAAAGCACTACTATGAGGAGCATTAGGAAAGTTTCCTCTGAATATATTCGGTCTTTGTGGTATGTATTTTAAAGTCTTTTCGTCACATTCTACTTTACCTACCATCAATGAAGAATCTAACTTTTGGATTCGAATACGTTTGAAGAGTCTGATAAAATTACGTAAATCGGAGAGGTCTAAGTCTGGAATAAGGCAAGTATTATCAGCAGAGATACTCTTTCCTTTTCCCATATAATACAACAAACAAGGTTTTAAAGCGGTTGTTGTTGTTATCATCACCAAACAATTTTCAAGAAATGATACACGTGGTGACCGACGTTTTATTTCACCTTTATCAGAGAAATAGCAATACTCCCCTGCTGTTGGTGCCAATGACTTTAAAATATCACATGTTTTTGAAAGGTTCAAATCGTTTGTTGAACATATCTCACAGACTTTTTTATAAAGAATGGAATCTGAACCTTTTTTTAATCCTTTTCTTTCCGATGCAATAATATTAGGTGATAGATAAATATAATTCTTTGAATCATTTTTATCATTAACGAATCCAAACTTAACTTCTGTTTGTCCACAATAATCACCTATGGGCTTAACACTAAAAGCATTAAGTCCTTTTATCAATTCCCCTTTGATTTCTTTGAAAGTGATATCTTGCTCTGTTTGCAAACCATACTCTTCCATTAAGAGAGCTATGGCATACTTTAGATAAACATGAGTTGTCATATTTCTACTTTTTTAATTATTACATCGACCCATCCTTCATTATTACCAAGATAGCAAATATTGGACATTTTTATTTTTATGTCTGTTTCTGGCAAAAGCAAGTCTGCTAATGTTACATCCAAAACTAAAGGAATTTCCATCACAGCATCAAAATAGATATACTCACGAGGCGTCGGTAAGATATAAAAGCATGGAATTTTACCTATATTATTTTTAAACCATTCATCTTTCTTTGACTCTGCTTCTTTACTTGACAAATCTTTCCATTTAGTAAATAAGTTATATCTTTCCGCTACTAATGAAGCATCTATATTTCTGCAGCCATTCATGTGCTTATTTGAATCAGAACGTCTATAGCACCTGTTCCATAAATCGCTATAATTGAAGATGCTTTTAAATTCTTTCAAGGAAATATTTCCTGAAATATCAAAGTAGTCCATCAATAAGGGCAAGTAAGTAGACCCCTGTATAAATTGTTCCTTTTTCAATTTTATTTTCTGCTTCTTGCGAACCTTAACCATATCTTTGAATATCTCAAGTCGCAAACTGTTATCAAAATGCCAACCTAACATATTCTCAAATAATCCACAAAGCATCTTCTTGCTTGGATATTTCATTGTTTTATAAAAAGATCCAGGCAATTCGCTCACCATAGATAAAGGAGCTAAAGGTCTAATTGACAAAACCGCTTGCGTTTTCAACTCTGGCAACTTTTTCAATATTGATAAGTCTATATTACTTTCCATTATAATCTTTCATTTTTATAAATCCAAAACCCTGCGAACATTGTTCTCCAACTCCTCCTTCATAAGCAATCTTCATCAACTCTAAAGGTGCTTTCAGACGGAAAGAGCAGAGATATCCACGTACTCTTGATTCGTAAGGAGTATTGGCTTTTATCGTTATCAACTTCGACTTGACCTTATTGTCTGTCAATTCGAATGAAAACTCCTTGTCTTCCATATCAAATGGCTGCCCATGAATACTCTCATATCTTGCCTTCAATCCCTTTAATATGCCTTCAACAAACATAGGATTATCAGGAGATAGATATTGAGTCTTGTTGTCTTCATGAAGCTTAACACAAATAGGAGATAGAGCTACGAAAGCCATTTCTTCAGATAATTGCGGCATAGGTATAGCCTCTACTCCAACAACATCAAAAGCAACTTGATATTTCTTATTGCCAATGCTAAAGCTTTGATGAGCAAATATACCTTGAATGAATTCTAAGGTGCTTTTCTCCGGTATAAAGCTAATGTACCATACCGCTTTTTCGCCAATGATATTCAAGCACCCCGCTTCAGGCAAAGGTTTTACTTTCTCAAAGATGAAGGGTGAATAACAAAATAGCTTGAACCTCTTTCTTTCATGTAATAGATAGCCATTTTCATGAAGCCATGACGAATATTGCGTATCAGCTTGCGCCAATATGCGATAAATGACTGCCGACTGCTCATACTGATAATTAAAGGGCAGCAAGTCACCATATTTTCTATCTATCTTCAAGGTTATTTTAAATTTCATAAATATTTGTTTTATGCACACAAAGTTAATAAAAAAACTTATACGTTGTTATTTTCTTTAAGAATTATTATACTAATATTTCATTTTATCCTATCGAAATGCCAGTTTAGCAAGTAAACAACAAACACCGACATTACCCTTATCTTCATGCCTTAGAATACCCACTTTTTGCATCACCGCCAAATCTCTTTTTACCACCCTTGATGTCTCCGACATGGTTACCGACAAAGTCTCCGACATTTATTGTCGGTAACCAACTCCCCATAAAACGATAACATATTGGTTTTCAATTATTTCTCTTTCCGACATCTTACCGACATGTCTCCGACATTTTTCTCCGACATTTACATTGGCATTACCGCCACTATTACCGCCACATTACCGCCAAAACAATATTTGCACCGACATTTACACCGACATTTGCACCGACATTTACACCGACAAAACAGCATCAACCTTCAGCGTTCACAGACCAGCAGCTAATTTGATTACTTTCGCAAAATTATCCCAAAAGGGATAAGAACAGAAGAAAAGGGGATTACACATTATTATATATAGAAATTCTTAGGGAAAATGGTGGGGATTACATTATTGAATATCAAAAACTTAAAAGTTTCATTGTGCAAGTTGTGGCATTTTCATTGTGCAAGTTGAGGATTTCTCATAAAAAATGGTGTTTCATTCCTCAAAATGAAACACCATTAATCTAATCATATCTGATAATCGAATTTCGCAATTAGTTGCTATAAGCACTCTCACCATGCTCGTAGATGTCGAGACCTTCCTCCTCTACTCGCTTGTCAACACGTACACCTACTGTCTTATCTACTACCTTGAAGATAATATAGGTAACTACGATGCTGTAGATGATGCTTACCACGGTGGCTACCACCTGAATCCAAAGCTGATGCCAGTCGCCATAGAGAGCACCTTCAACGCCTTCGGCACCAGTTACATATCTTGTGGCAAAGACACCGGTGAGGACAGATCCCAGAATACCACCCATACCATGAACACCAAAGGCATCGAGGGCATCATCATACTTGAACTTCTCCTTCACTACGGCTACCATGAAGAAGCAGACGATGGTGGAAATGATACCGATGCAGAAGGCACCCAAAATATCGGTACTACCGGCCGCAGGAGTGATGGCTACCAATCCGGCTACGGCACCTGTACAAGCACCCACCGTGGTTGGCTTCTTGTTGACAATCCAGTCGATGAGCATCCAGGTGGTGGCTGCTGCAGCTGTTGCGATATGGGTTACCAGGAAGGCATTGGCTGCCAGACCATCAGCAGCCAATCCGCTACCGGCATTGAAGCCGAACCATCCCAGCCAGAGGAATGACATACCCATAAACACGAAAGTGATGTTGTGAGGTGTGATAGGATGACCCGCACGATAATCATCACGCTTGCCGACACAGAGCGCCATGACCAAAGCAGCTACACCGGCATTGATATGTACTACGGTACCACCCGCAAAGTCGATGGCTCCCATCTGCTGCAGGAAACCGCCGCCCCATACCCAGTGAGCCATAGGGAGATAGGCGATGATGACCCAGAGAACGGTGAAAAGTACATAACCGCTGAACTTGACACGCTCGGCGAATGCACCGAGAATCAGGGCTGGAGTGATGAGGGCAAACATGCACTGGAACATCACGAAAGTGAGCTCTGGAATACCCGTTGGCATGATGGCATCCAAACCAATGCCGTGGAGGAAGCACTTATCGAAACCTCCGATAATGCAAGCCAAAGAGTTGCCACTATCCGCATATTCTGTAGAGAAAGCCCAGGAATATCCGAAGGCTACCCATATCAAACTGACTACTGCCACGATGAATACCGTCTGCATCAGGATGCTGAGGATATTCTTCTGGCGCACCAAACCACCGTAAAAAAGTGCAATACCTGGGATTGACATCAAGAGCACCAAGATGGTTGCCATGATCATCCACGCTGTGTTACCCGTATCAAGAGTTGTCAACAATAAACTGCTCATATATATATCTTATAGTTAAATTAGAATACTAAATAATATTTATTAAAGATAAGTAAGAATGCCTAATTCAACATTCAACACCTAACATTCAACATTTTAAATTATTCCTCTTTCTCTGCATTATACAATGCGATATCGCCTCGCTCGCCAGTTCTGATTCTAATGGTATCCAGCACCGGAATCACGAAGATTCTGCCATCTCCCACTTCGCCAGTCTGTGCAGCTCCCTGGATGGCAGCGATGGTTGGCTCCACATTCTTATCACGAACCACAATATTCAAAAGTACACGTTCGATGCTGCTGGTATCGTACATCACACCACGATAAATGCGAGCCTGGCGCATCTTTCCCTCACCTCTTACATTATAATAAGAGAACCACTCGATGTCGGCAGCCAAAAGTGCCTTCTTGACATCCTCGAATCTAGACTTGCGGATAATTGCCTCAATCTTCTTCATAATCCTTTAATAATTAATAATGTGTAATACCTTTATTGATTGTCTCTATTGAAAACGGACCTTCTTTGAATGTCACTCAAACCAAGTCATTCTTTACATTATGTTCGTTTTCGTCTGCAAAATTAATACATTTTATCAGCATTTTAAAGCAATCAAAAACATTTCATTGCTACTCTTTCACGATTATTTTAAATTTATCCAGTCATATCGCATTCTCCTTACAATTTGCAAGTAATCCAGCCTTTCTTCATTACAAATTGAAAGAATACTAAAATTTATCTTCATTTCTTGTATGTTTTTTCTTGTCTATTCCAACAAAAAGTCGTACCTTTGCAACCGAAATCAAACAAATAGTCATCGAAAACATTCGAAAGACTATCAAAAAGTCAAGCCTCACAAGAGGCAAGACGTGAGAGATAAAAGAAGAGTATTCAAACTTAAAGGACAACGCAATATGAAAGAAACAGTTCATTTTACCAAGATGCATGGGGCGGGCAATGACTACATCTATGTAGATACCCAGCTGTACGACATCCCAAACCCCGAAAAGGCAGCCATTGCCTGGAGTGCTTATCACACGGGCATAGGAAGCGACGGACTGGTTCTCATCGGAAAGCCGCAGGATGGCAGAAGAGCCGACTACTCGATGCGCATCTTCAACGCCGATGGTTCAGAAGCGATGATGTGCGGCAATGCAAGCCGATGCATCGG
>OBKV01002198.1_pt1 | contig 11113 bp, 9 predicted proteins | sample 1517301 | NCBI WGS metagenome assembly OBKV01 (sample SAMN04571685, study PRJEB22368) | human gut metagenome | biome: human gut; material: stool | host: Homo sapiens | place: Luxembourg | collected 2012-06-29 | reverse complement strand
CAAAGTCTTCAATGACAAAAAAATTACGGATCACCATGCCATCATTCCTACCGGCCAGCCGCCCCAGAACCTGACGGATATGGAGCGCCGCGTATTCGACCTGATTGCACGCCGTTTCATTGCCGTGTTCTATCCGGACTGTCTGTTCGCTACAACCACCGTAATAGGCGAGGTGGAGCAGATAGAGTTTAAGGTTTCGGGCAAGCAGATACTGGAACCCGGCTGGCGTGTGGTATTCGGCACGCCCTTGGCACAGTCGCAGGAGGAAAAAGAGGAGAAAAGCGGCGAAGAAGAGAACGTGCTCCCCGCCTTTGTGGTGGGAGAGAGCGGCCCGCACCTGCCCGACCTGTACGAGAAGTGGACGCAACCGCCGCGTCCGTACACCGAAGCCACCTTGCTGCGCGCCATGGAAACTGCCGGCAAGCTGGTGGACAACGACGAACTGCGCGATGCCTTGAAAGAGAACGGCATCGGCCGTCCTTCCACGCGTGCCGCCATTATCGAGACGCTCTTCAAGCGCAACTATATCCGTAAGGAGAAAAAGAACCTGATAGCTACCCCTACGGGTGTGGAACTGATTCAGATTATCCACGAAGAGTTGTTGAAATCTGCCGAACTGACGGGTATATGGGAAAAGAAGTTGCGTGAAATAGAGAAGCGTACCTACAATGCCGGACAGTTTTTGGAAGAGTTGAAGCAGATGGTATCGGAGATTGTGATGAGTGTACTTTCCGATAACAGCAACCGCCATATCACGATACAGGCTCCCGTGCCGGAAAAGGGTAAGGGGGAAAAAGCCGCTGCCGCATCCGATAAACCGAAGAAAGAACCGAAGAAAAGAGCGCCGCGGAAGTCTGCAACGAAGAAAACGGAGCAGGTAGCCGCTGAGAAACAACCTGCCGATGCGCTGGTAGGCCAGCCTTGCCCGCTTTGCGGAAAAGGAACGGTTATTAAAGGAAAAACGGCTTACGGTTGTTCCGAATGGAAAAGCGGTTGTACATTCCGCAAGCCGTTCGAGTAAAGTTATATCCGGTTATAATCCTTTTTCGGCTATATATTTCCACAAGGGAGCGGCCATTAACGCTTGCTTTATCTCTCCTTTTTGCAGCAGTTCCTTTACTTCTGCAAGCGTAAGCAGATGTACGCTGAGGCTTTCCGTATCTTCCAAATGCTGTTCCGAAATCTTTTCCACACCGGTAGCTAGGAAGCAATACGTAATGTTGGTATGGGTACTCGGGTTGGGGGATATTTGCATGTATTCCTGCCAACTGCCATTACCGTAGCCGGTTTCCTCGAGCAGCTCCCGCTGTGCGGAAGCCAGCGGTGAGGCATCTTCTTTCTCGCATACACCGGCACAAAGTTCGTACGATGTCTGTTGCAGACCATGCCGGTACTGACGGATAAAAACGAATTGTCCGTCGCTCGTAACAGCGATTGTGTTTACCCAGTCGGGATATTCCAATATATAATACGAAGGAATATGGTTGCCGTTCGGTAATACTAGATGATCTTTGCGTACAGTGAGCCATGGGGCCCTGTGCAGGTATTCGCTGGAAATGACTTCCCAGGGTTTATCGGAATCGTTCATCGGTTTCATCGCTTTTCCAGTTTCAGTAGTTCAGATGGAATTCAACAACCGCCTCGATTCCTTTGCGCAGTATATCCAGCGGAATGTTCTCGTTGGGAGAATGGATGGCATTGGACTCCAGACCGAATCCCATCAGTATGGTTTTGATGCCCAGTACCTGCTCGAATGTGGAGATAATGGGAATACTGCCACCGCGACGTACTGCCAACGGCTTTTTGCCGAAAGCTTTGGCGAAGCCTTTCTCCGCAGCCTGGTATGCCGGGAGCGTGATGGGGCATACGTATCCCTGCCCGCCGTGCATGGGGGTGACTTTTACCTGTACGGTATCGGGGGCGATAGCCATGATGTAATCGGCAAACAGTTGCGAAATCTTGTGATGATCCTGATGCGGAACCAGTCGGCAGGATACTTTGGCGTATGCCTTGGAGGGCAGTACGGTTTTGGAGCCTTCGCCCGTATAGCCGCCCCAGATGCCGCATACATCGAAAGACGGACGGCAACTGTTGCGCTCCAGCGTGCTGTATCCTTTTTCGCCGAAAAGGGCGTTTACGCCGATAGCCTTTTTGTATTTCTCCTCGTCGAACGGGATGTGCGCTATCATTTCACGTTCTGCCTGCGGCACTTCTTCCACATCGTCGTAGAAGCCGGGAACGGTGATGCGTCCGTCGGCATCCGTCACCTTGCTTATCATTCCGCAAAGCACATTGATGGGGTTGGCCACCGCACCGCCGAAATGTCCGGAGTGCAGGTCGCGGTTCGGACCGGTCACTTCTATCTCCCAATAGGCAAGTCCGCGCAGGCCGGTAGTCAGCGAGGGAAGGTCTGCACCCAGCATGCTGGTGTCGGACACGAGGATTACGTCGGCTTTCAGCAGCTCTTTGTGTTCCCGGCAGAAGCCTTCGAGGCTGGGCGAGCCAATCTCTTCCTCTCCTTCAAAGATGAACTTGACGTTATGAGTCAGCAGGTTGTTCTTTACCAGATATTCAAAAGCCTTTACCTGGATGAAGGACTGTCCTTTGTCATCGTCCGCACCGCGCGCCCAGATGTGGCCGTCGCGTACTTCGGGCTCGAAGGGATTGCTTTTCCAGAGTTCCAGCGGTTCGGCGGGCATTACGTCGTAGTGGGCGTATATCAATACGGTTTTGGCTTTCGGGTCTACAATCTTCTGTCCGAATACGATGGGATTGCCAGCCGAAGGCATTACCAGTGCTTCGTCTGCACCGGCGGCGAGCAGCAGTTGCGCCCAGCGTTCGGCACACGCCAGCATGTCGTCGTGGTGTTCGGGTTTGGCACTGATGCTGGGGATGCGGATAAGGCTGAACAGCTCTTCCAGCATTCCGGATTCGTTCTCTGCGATATATTTCTTTATTTCCATAATAATAATGTGAAATGATGAGGTGATATCCTATCACTTTATCACCCGTTTGTTATAATTGTGTAGTACGGTCAATCAAGTAGAAATCGAGCAGGGTCATGGCTGCCATGGCTTCCACGATGGGCACGGCTCGGGGCAGTACGCAAGGGTCGTGACGTCCGCGGGCTTTGAGGGTGGTGTCCACGCCGTCCATGTTTACGGTGTGCTGTTCCATGAGCACGGTTGCCACGGGCTTGAAGGCTACGCGGAAGTAGATGTCCTGTCCGTTGCTGATGCCGCCCTGAATGCCGCCGGAGTGGTTGGTATGCGTTTCGATGCGTCCGTTGTTGTTATAGAACACGTCGTTCTGTTCGGAGCCTTTCATCTTCAGTCCTTTGAAGCCTTCGCCGTATTCAAACGCTTTTGCGGCGTTGATGCTGAGCATGCCGGCGGCAAGGGCGGATTGGAGTTTGCCGTAAACGGGTTGTCCCAGTCCGATGGGGCATCCTTTGATGACGCAGGTCACCACGCCGCCGATGGTATCGCCTTCGCCCTTTATCTTGAAGATAAGCTCTTCCATTTCTTTGGCTTTCTCCGGGTCGGGGCAACGTACTGGGTTGGTATCAATCAGGTCGAGGTCGTAGGCGGTATAGTTTTCTTCCAGTTTGATGGGGCCTACCTGCGAGGTGTATGCGGTGATGCGGATGCCAAGCTGTTTCAAGGCGAGTTTTGCCAATGCGCCTGCCACTACGCGCGAAATGGTTTCGCGTGCCGATGAGCGTCCGCCGCCACGGTGGTCGCGTATTCCGTATTTTACATTATATGTATAGTCGGCGTGCGAGGGGCGGTACACTTCTTTCAGGTTGTTATAGTCGTTGGAGTGTTGGTTCTCGTTCCACACGATGAATCCGATGGGGCATCCGGTGGACTTGCCCTCGAAGATGCCGGAAAGGAATTCCACCTTGTCGGATTCTTTGCGTGAGGTAGTGATGCGTGATTGCCCCGGTCGCCGGCGGTCGAGCTCCGATTGTACGAAGTCCATATCGATGGTGATTCCTGCGGGGAATCCGTCTATTACGCCGCCTATGCCTTTACCGTGTGATTCTCCGAAACTGGTAAGGCGGAGAATATTGCCGAATGAGTTGAACATATCAATTGCTTTAAGGGTTTATAATGAGGTTAATGTGCCAGTTTGCCTTGTTATAAAAGGCTTTGACTTTATAAAGGTAACAATTTTTTTTGTAAAACGTTTCAAAAATGATAATAAATCTTTTATTTCCCGACTTTTAGAGAATAAAAATACTGTTTGAAACCGTATCTTTTTGCGGAAACATGTAAGAGTATTTAATAATGTAAAGAATGCTTATAATTCTTCCTATATGAAAAAAAGGACATCCATTTTTTATTAAAGACCTTGTTTAAAGGCTTTAAAAACTGTTATTTTGCACCCTCGATATAAAAGAGAATATTAACTAACCCTTAACTATGTAGGGATTTTATTAACTAAACAAGTATTTGTATGAAGAAAAATTTGTTTTATTTATTCGCATTGATTTGTTCAATGAGTTTATTTACCGCTTGTAGCGATGACGATGAGGCGCCGGATTATTCTAAGGTCATTGAAAGTGAGATGGCCGGTAACTATAAAGGTACATTGACTGTAACAGTAGAGGGAACTACAATGCCTTCAGAACCTCAAAAAATAAAGATTGAAAAGGCCGGTCCTTCTGCTATAAATCTTTCTTTGGCCAATTTTAGCTTTATGGGAATTACTATCGGTGATGTAGAGTTAAAGAATTGTGTATTATCTCAAAATGGTAATGTATATACATTTACCGGTACTCAAGATTTAAAGGTTGATGCCTTGTCTTGTACAATCAATGCCAAAGGTACTATTGCAAATAGTGCTGTAAAGGTAGATATGGATATTGATGCTACTGTAGGCGGCTTGAAGCAGAGTGTAAAAGTTGTATACGAGGGTACTCGTCTGACGGGTTCTGAAAGTAGCGAGGCAAAGATTACGACTTTTTCTTTCGATATGTCCAATGAGGCGAATGCGATTGTAATTGAGCAACCGGTTATTAATGAGGATAATACGATTACATTCAGAGTAGATGAAGCAAAAGTTGAAGAGAATGCAGACGTTTTGAAAAATTTGGTTCCTACTTTTACTATTTCTGATAAGGCTACTTCTTCTGTAGAAAGTGGTAAGGCTATGAATCTTTCATCAGATGTGACTATTGCTGTGACAGCAGAAGATGGTACAATAGTGGAGTATGTAGTGAAATCTCCGACTAAAAATGCAGTGATGAAGTTTAATTTTGACGAATGGGAGCATCCGGAATATGGTTTAGGAAAAAATAATGCTCTTTTACCTAAGGATATATGGGCATCTGGTGCTTCGGCTGCGGGATTTTTAGGCGGTGTATTATTGGAAAATGAGCCTATAGGTGAAAATACTTATGCTGCTAAAATGACAACTTTTGAGTATCCCAATCCTAATGAATTACTCCCAAAAATCACATCGGGATCTTTATATACTGGTTCATTTGCTATGGGGCCTGCACTTCCACCACCTATGGGTGAAAACGATAGATTAAAATGTACATCTTTCGGTGTGGAAGCATCACGCTTGATTTCAGGAAAGCCTTTGTTTTTCAGAGGGGTATATAAATATAAATCTGGAGATAAATATTTAGATGCTTCAGAAAATATACAAGGAGATGTCATTGAAGGCAAGAAAGATGAATGTGCTATTCAGGCTGTATTGTATGAAGCTAAGGATGCTGATGGAAAAGAAGTTGTCTTGAATGGACATGATATAAATGATTCTGATTACATTGTTGCGTCAGCTGTACTTGCTGATGGTACTGAAAAAGAAGAATTTACTTCATTTAATATAGAGTTTACTTATAGAAAAGAATATAAAGTAGGAAATGAATATAAATTTGCTATTGTGTGTTCTTCAAGTAAGGATGGGGATAGATTCAAAGGAGCAGGAGGTAGTACTTTGACTGTAGATAACTTTGAAGTTATTTGTGAATAAGTAGTTTATAATATATTGATTCTTTAAAGAGTATATCAGAATAGAAGTTTGAAAATTTCTATTCTGATATACTCTTTTTTTATAATTATTCTTCTTCTTCTTGCTCGTCACTTTTATGTATAGCATGTTGAAAAATAATATAGTTATTAAGAATGATAAGTTTTGTAAAAAGTGACGCTCCCAATTAATCATCACTACTTGTTCGGGCATCATAAAGGCCTACTTTAGAGTCGTAAAGGCCTACTTTAGAACTGTAAAGGTCTACTTTAGCGGCTGCGAAATACTATGAAATATAGGAAAAGAATATCTTTATGACAGCTTTAAAAAGTGTGTTATCAATATAATATAAGTACCGCTTTTCGATACATTAAGCACCAAGTACTGATGTTAAGTGGAATAATTCGTACGAAATGTAGGATATTAGGGAGAAAACGAAGATTTTCACATTTTTTATATGAGAAGAATAATCTCTTCGCTTTGTGCTGAATAACAGAATGATAGCTCTGTCTGATTTAAGATGCTATAGAAAAAACGGTGACGACCAATATTGGTCATCACCGTTGATATAACTTATTGTTACCCGTTAATACTCTTGTTCTTAGTGTATTAAGACGAAAAGTGACGAGTGACGAGAAAAAACGAAAAAATCTTGTTTAGAAAGCATATCCAAATCCTAAGTTCAGATAGATAGGATACATATTAAACGTTATCGTATCGAAGTCTTTCTGGAAGATATTGTTTAATCCCCACGTTACATCGGCATGCACGGTGAGATGCTTGAACGCTTTCCATTCGCCCCCGAATTGGATACCCCACTGGAACTTGCGCAGTTCGTTGGAGAAATCGTAAGTTGCGATGCTTTCACCGGTAAACTCCACTTTGGAACCGGTCTGGTCGGGCGTGCGCAAGTGACCCTCGTACACGTGTCCGGAGAAGTTGCCTTCCAGCAGGTAGGAGAAGTACGGACCTGCCGATACTATCCAGCGCTTGCTGATACGGTAGTCGGCAAGGATAGGAATGGTGAGGTAGGAGTTCTTCACTTTGGTTTTGACTCCACCCGTCCAAAGACCTGCCAGCTCTCCGCCGTTGGTATTGATGATTTTCATACCGTAGTTCTTTACGGTGGCTTCGGTAGTCATGTTCTTGTTCTCCAACCGCAGTCCCAGGGTAAGTCCCCACTTTTTCTTTTCGTCGAACCACTTGGTGGCATTACCTTCGATGGCAATGGCGATGCCCGGTGCGTAGCTGTCTATCTTGCGTATCTCCTTGGGCAGGGGAATGGGAGATGTACCGCCGATATTGAATCCGGCTTTAATGTTGTATTCCCAACCGTGCAGATAGGAGTTGATAAGACTTTTGTTTCTCTCTTCTTGTGCCTGTACGTTGGCTACCATTGCCAGCAGTACGGCTATCGTGCAAATAAAATGATGCTTTTTCATATTCTATAATCAGATTTCTTCGCTTATAAGTTCTAATTCGTCTACGTATAATGTGCTGCCGACTGCCCCTTTAAAGTACGCGCCTTTCACGCTGGAGGAGAGGACGATGCTTAATTTGTACTTGCCGTCCTGCAGTTTCGACTTGTTTATCTCTTTACCGTTCATAGGTTCGAAAGGTAACTCGAATGCTGTCCATTCGTCGGTTTCTACAGCAGCCTCTTCACTGATTTGGGCTTTGGCTACGATGTTTTCGGAAGTCAGGCTGTTGCTGCCGTCCAGCATAAAGGAGTTCTCGTTTGCTTCGTACAGTATGGCGTAAATGTCGAAACGGTCTTTCATGTCTTTCTGTACTTCGCCTTCATCGGTATAAACTTCTCCTGCCTTGAATTTGAAGTAACCTTTCAACGCTATGGGGCGTTTGTAATACTGTATGCCGAACTTGGTGGCACGCAGAGGATCTTTCAGTGCGTTTGCCAGGTCGAAGGAACCGATAAACAGGTTTCCGGCGGCAATATACATTTGCACCATGGCTCCGAAACTTCCGGTGTCGCAAGTGGTCAGTTTCAGTCCGTTGCCGCGGTAGCCGTCGGCAACCTGCTGCGTAGGATAGCCGGTGCGGTTGTCTGTCATGCCGGTAAGTTTGTAGCCGGGGTTGCCGCTGGACCATTGCGCTACGCGTGAAACACTGGTTGAAGTTCCGGGTTCGAATTCGTAGAAAATGTCGTATTCGGTACCGGCAGAGGGAAGCAGGTCTTCGAAATGGAATGTTTCCGGCATTTCGGCAGGTACTACTTTTACGGTATAGGTAGCGGTCCATTCGCCGTCTTCGGAAGTGACGGTAAAGGTGCGGGAGTGAGACTCGTTGCTGAAATCGTAATTGTTAAGGATGTCATTCGGTGAATGTTCGTTCGCCTTGATGGTGGCACCGTCGGGCAGCGTAAACAGCAGTTGCTGTTTGGCAAGGTTTGCCCCTTTATGTACATATATGTTTATTTCTTTAGAGTCACTGTTGATGTGAGCCAATTGTACATCCGCGCCTGTACAGGCGTCAATGGCTGCTTCTGAGTTGAGCGCTTCGTCTTGTATGCAGGACGAAACGGCTAAGGCAAGCATGAGAGCAGTAGTCCACTTCTTAAAATTCATATCCTTCTTTTTTGAATGTTGATAAATAAATACAGTTTAGCAGTTTGCAAAAATACGCTATTATTTTGTAATAACAGGTACAAGAAGAAAAAAGTGCGGTAAACTCTGGTATTTATTTGTTATTCCGTATATCTTTGTATAAAGATTGAATAAAAATATATATGGTATGACTGAAGCCGAAAGAAAACAAATAATTGCTTTGGTACAGCGCGAAGTAGTTCCTGCCATTGGCTGTACGGAACCCATTGCTGTTGCCTTATGTGTGGCGAAAGCAACCGAAACCTTGGGTGCAAAGCCGGAGAAAATAGATGTCTTGTTGAGTGCCAATATCCTGAAGAACGCAATGGGAGTGGGCATTCCCGGCACAGGTATGATTGGACTGCCCATAGCTATAGCCCTGGGAGCGCTGATAGGCAAGTCGGAGTATCAGTTGGAAGTGCTGAAAGACAGCAATCCTGCCGCCGTAGAAGAGGGAAAACGCTTTATCGGCGAAAAACGCATTGATATATCGCTGAAAAAGAATATCACGGAAAAGCTTTATATCGAGGTGTGCTGCAAATCCGGCGGGAATAAAGCCACTGCCATTATAGCCGGCGGCCATACCACCTTTATATATATAGACCGTAACGGCGATATCCTTTTAAACAAGCAAAGTGCGGGTTGCGGAGAAGAGGAGGCACAAGTCGCAGGCCTGACCTTGCGGAAGGTATATGACTTTGCCATGAATGCCCCGCTGGACGAAATCCGTTTTATCCTTGAAACCGCCCGTTTGAATAAAGCCGCCGCCGAACGTTCTTTCGACGGGAACTACGGTCATGGACTGGGCAGAATGTTACGTGGCAATTATGAACACAAGATTTTGGGCGACAGCGTATTCTCCCATATCCTTTCTTACACGTCCGGTGCATGCGATGCCCGTATGGCAGGTGCTATGATACCGGTAATGAGTAATTCGGGCAGTGGAAACCAGGGTATTTCCGCTACATTGCCCGTGCTGGTCTATGCCGAGGAGAACGGCAAATCGGAAGAAGAGTTGATCCGTGCCCTCATGCTCAGCCATCTGACCGTGATTTATATCAAGCAAAGTCTGGGACGTCTGTCTGCCCTGTGCGGTTGCGTAGTAGCTGCCACCGGCTCCAGTTGCGGTATTACCTGGCTCATGGGCGGTACTTACGAACAAGTATCCTTTGCCGTTCAGAACATGATTGCCAACCTTACCGGAATGATTTGCGACGGCGCCAAACCCAGTTGCGCCTTGAAAGTAACTACCGGCGTCTCTACCGCCGTCCTCTCCGCCATCATGGCAATGGAAAACCGTTGTGTCACTTCCGTCGAAGGAATTATTGATGAAGATGTAGACCAAAGTATCCGAAACCTCACGAAGATAGGTTCCAAAGGAATGAATGAAACCGACAAAGTTGTCCTGGAAATAATGACAAGTAAGTGATTAGGGGTTAGCGATTAGTGATTAAGGGGGGAATGATTAGTGATTAATGGTTAGCGATTAATCGCAGCATTATGAATATGTGCCATTGATAAACCAAATCACCACCTCTTAATCACTAACCACTAATCGCTAACCCTTAATCACTAATCACTAACTACAGCATTCGCTGCTACAGTCTCCGCAGTTGCATCCGCCACCGCATCCGCCGCTGCATCCGCCACCGCTCATCATGCGTGCCATTTCCGACAGTTCGTCGTTGGTGGCAGGACGGTTTTCGGTGATCTCACCTACGAAGTTCAGGTCGCAGCCTGCCAGGGGGTGATTCATGTCCATTACTACTACATCGTCCTTTACTTCGACTACGCTTCCGTTGATACGTTGGCCTTCCGAGGTCATCAAGGGGATTACGGCGCCTTCTACTACGCGTTCGCTGTCGAACTTGCCTTCTATCTCGAAGATGTTTTTGGGGAGGTCGATGACATGCTCCTCGTCATACTCGCCGTAAGCCTCTTCGGCTTTGATTGTAAAGTCGAATTTATCGCCTTTGTTCAGGTCTTTCACCTGGTTCTCGAAAGATTCCAATGTGAGGCCCAGTCCCGATATGAATTGGAACGGGTGCTCTGCGGGAGCTTCTTCTGTGAACTCTTTTTCTCCGTTTTCGATTGTGTACAACTTATATGCTAAGGTGATGTACTTGTTTTCTACTGTTTCCATTAATTTGTTATTTCTTATTAGTAAATACTGCATTGTCTGTTTTGACAATGCGCAAAGATACGAATATTTTGCTTCGGGAGAGGAAGCGTCCTGGTAATTTTCAGATTATTAAGTGCTTTGTAAGTGTTTGGCATTACTTCTGCAAAGTATCCGAATCGTTTTATGGATAACCGTCAAGTGATAAAATAAGATTTTAAAGCGTGGTTTTCTTACGATTATTCATGTTTATATCTTTTTTTTCTTCAATTTGTTTGGAGATTATAAAAAAGCATTTACCTTTGCAGCATATTTATATGAAATAACAAATAAAAGAACAATAAAGATACTTTAGTTATGAATTTACATACATCTATTAACCTGGCAGTCCTGCATATTATTCGCG
>OBKV01002197.1_pt1 | contig 11114 bp, 10 predicted proteins | sample 1517301 | NCBI WGS metagenome assembly OBKV01 (sample SAMN04571685, study PRJEB22368) | human gut metagenome | biome: human gut; material: stool | host: Homo sapiens | place: Luxembourg | collected 2012-06-29 | reverse complement strand
AAGATTTCTGCCGGTATTTCCTACAAGAAACTTTCGCTTCTTGAGAAGCGAAAGATGTTTTTAACTGAACTGAGAAAGGAGGGCCGCGATTCCTCCCGCGTCTGAAGACGCGGGTTTCCTCGCGGAATTTCTATGAACCTTATAGCGATGCTTCTTTATGGCGACGGCTTTGTTGTAGCAGTAACGCACGGCGCCAAATTGCCCGCGCAGGAACTGTTGCTGTTCCTCTGTCGGGTAGATGCGGACTTTGACAACGTGAAGCATGTGATCTCCGGTACGGCTGGTACCACTGAGCTTCGAAGTCTATCAAAACCAATGGCTGTGCTAATGGTTAGAATCCTGCAGATATGCTTGGAAAAAATAACAAGCGGCATTCCTGGGGGTGTTGATAAAATCGGCTCATTGAGCGAAGTAAAAAACCATTGAAAATCAATGGATGGAATTTTTAATTTAACCGTCACAAACCGGTTTAGATATTTGAAAAACCTGTTTGCTACGCTGTTGGTGAGGAGCAGGCAGCTAAAACACAGAGTTTTTCTCGTTAGATGCCGTTAATTGGCTGAACCGACTTTATCAACATCCCCGATCCTGCTGCGATTCTCTGATGCAAAAAGGCCTCTCACTCTCGGACTTTGAAGACGAACTGCGCGCGCTCGGCGCAGGGCCCCGTCATATCCGCCGCATTTACCGTGCCTGGCTGGGGCTCGGCCCCTGGGAGGCCAAGGACTCGGCGCGCTACCCGGCCGCTCTGGAAGCAAAACTCACAGAAATCCGCAACCGGCTCACAAAACTCACGCAAGTGCTACCCGTAAGAAGTGAGCAGGCGGAATCCTTAAAACTTATCGTGGGGTTAAGTGACGGAGAGTGCATTGAAAGCGTCCTGCTGCCGCGCCGTGCGCTGTGCGTGTCGACGCAGGTGGGATGCGCTGTGGGGTGCCGCTTCTGCATGACGGGAAAGGGCGGCCTTGTGCGGCAGTTGGGGAGCGCGGAAATTGTCGCTCAGGTTGTCGAAGCCCTCAAAATCCGGCCCGATATTAAAAAGGTTGTGATGATGGGGATGGGTGAGCCCAGCCACAACCTGAAGGAAGTGCTGGAGGCGGTGAATTTTCTCGGCGACGTTTTGGGCCTTGCGCACAAGGAAATTGTGGTGTCAACGGTGGGGAATCCGAGGCTTTTTGATGCGATCCGCACCAACGGCGTGCATCCGGCTGTTGCTCTTTCGCTTCATACAACGGACGACATGAAGCGCCGCGAGCTTTTACCCAAGGCGCCGAAAATTCCAGCCGCAGACCTTTTGGCGATGACGCTCGATTACGCGGAAAGCACCAAGTACCCGGCGCAGATTGAGTGGACACTGATTGAGGGTGTGAACGACTCTGCCCGAGAAGTCGAATGCCTTGCCGAACTTATCAAGGGGCGCTACGCGATGGTGAACTTTATCGCCGTCAATCCCGTGGAAGGCACCGGATTTAAGCGTCCGTCAAATGCTCACATGCAGGATCTCATCACAATTTTGCGCCGTCAGGGGATCATCGCTACGATAAGGGACAGTGCGGCGCAGGATATTGAAGGCGGATGCGGCCAGCTGCGGGCACGGGTACTTGAGATTAACCGACAGATTGAACAATGCAGCGACGAAAACAAAAACTGAGTAAGGCCCGGTCCCGCACCATGTGGCTGGCGTGGATTGCCTGGGGCGTGATCGGCAGCATCTTTCTTTTCGAGGACTCCAGGGGCGGCTCGGGCTGGCTCTCGTTTCTCCTTACCTCGCCCTTCTGGCTTTTGTTTGCCGTCTGGCCCTTTATTTGGCTGTGGCTTGTGACGCGGCGCAATGATGAGGGTTGAGATTGACGATGATGTCATCAGCGGCGAAAACGGCGAGACGATCGCGCGCTTTGTGCAGAAGGACGGCGTGCGCTACGTTGATATTGACGCTTTTGCCGATACGTTTAAGTGCTCCCGTGACGTCCCCACGGTGATGCTTCCGGGCGGCACCGAGCGCTTTGCAAGGCTCGATGACGTGCGGCATATGGCCACCGGCAACAAAGCCCTCACGGAGTGGCTTGTGGTGGTGGATTCGCTCCCGAAATAAAGCCGCGAGAATAAAGAAAAACCGAAGCGGATATTGTGTTCTGCTTCGGTTTTTGCATTTTTCAGGGCTGTGCGTCTTCAACCGGATCGAAGGAAATCTCCATGCGCCGCGGCATCGGGGTGTTGCCAAGGGGCCGCGGGAAGGGATTGCAGCGGCTGATGGCGTGCCGCACGGCCCGGTCAAAGGCGGGAAGCCCCGAGCTTTGCGTCATACGCGGGGTTTCGGCGATTTTGCCGTTCGGAAGAAGGCTCACGCTGTAGACGGCCACATGCGTGCCTCTGGCAATGCCCGAGGGAACGGAAAACAGGATAAAGGGCCGGATGCAGCTGATGACGCGTGAGGCGTACGCTGCAGAGAGTTTCCCCTGCATCGAGCGTTCAACGCCCGGTGTGCCGCGCGTTGAGCCCACGCGGCCCGAAGTAACGGCGGGTGCCCCGGTGATGCGGGCGAGTTCGGCCCGGCGCATTTCTTCAGCGAGCTCCGCCTGCCGGCGTTTTTCTTCGGCAATGCGCTTGCGGCGGGCGGCTTCGGCACGCTTTTTGGCTTCCGCAATGCGTTTTTCTTCCGCCAAACGCTTTTCCTCTGCAATGCGTTTCTCTTCGGCGATGCGTTTTTCCTCGGCGATGCGTTTTTCCTCAGCGATGCGCTTTTCTTCGGCGATGCGTTTTTCCTCAGCGATGCGTTTTTCTTCGGCAATACGCTTTTCTTCCGCCAGACGCTTTTCTTCAGCGATACGGATATCTTCTTCGCGGCGCTTTTGTTCAGCTTCTTCGGCGGCCCGTTTTTCAGCTTCCAGGCGCTCAGCCTCGAGACGCTCGGCCTCTCTGCGTGCTGCTTCCCGGCGCTCTTCCTCAAGAAGCTTCTGAGCTTCAGCTTGCGCCTTTGCTTCAGCTTCGGCGCGCGCCTTTTCGTCGGCAAGGCGCTGCGCCTCAGGTCTCTCCTGCGCTTCTTTTTTGAGCTGCAGTTCTTCGGCCGTGGGTTCTTCCGGCGCCGGTGCCGCTTTGTTGTCAGGAGCTTCTTCCTCGGTTTCCTGCGCCGTGCCTTTGAGGCTCATGCCGGAGGCGTCTTCCGGCGCCCAGAGTTCGGCGTAGACCGTTTCGGTATCCGTATTCCACTGAAAGACGTTAAAGAGCGCGAAAAAGAGGAGCCCGTGCACAGCCACCGCCGCAATGACGCCGGCTGGTACATCCGTCAGACGGGAATTGGCGGGCGCAAGGCGCGCGGGATCTCCGGACTCATTGTCCGTCTGAGTCTGGTCCGACTGCAGATCCTGCGGATCTTCGCGCTTATCCTGATTGCCTTCGCTCATTTCGTGCGCTCAACCTTCAGCGCGAGGCCCACGCGCTTGATTTCGGCGTTTTGCAGGGTTTTCATGACGTTCACGACCTGCTCGTAGCGCACATCGCGGTCGGCGGCGATCACGACCGGCGTGTCGGCATCGGCCTGCGCCGAACGCACGTTGGCAATGAGAGCCGTCATGTCAACGGGCCTGAGCCCATTTTGGACTTTAAGCGAGAGGTGACCGTCGGCATGCACCACGACTTCAACGGGATTGGCGGGTGCGGCGGAAGCCTTGGAAACACTCGGCAGATTAATGACCGAAGGGTTCACAAAAGGGGCGGCGACCATCAGAATCACCACGAGCACAAGCATCACGTCGATATAGGGAACGACGTTCATGTCGCTCATCATGCGGCGTTTCTTGCGCGTCTGAAGGCTTTTAAGTGCCATGATTGTCTGTCCTTCAGGGGTGTCAGGCCGTCTGACGCGAGAGGATGTTTAAGAACTCTTCGCTGAAGCTGTCAAAGCGGTTGGTGATGCGCTCAAGGCGGTTGGCAAAATAGTTGTAGGCAGCCGTCGCGGGAATGGCGGCAAAAAGGCCGATTGCGGTCGCAACGAGCGCTTCGGCAATGCCCGGGGCCACGACGGCAAGCGAGACGTTGTCAAGCGTTGAAAGCCCGGTGAAGGCATTCATAATGCCCCAGACCGTACCGAAAAGACCGATGTAAGGGGAGACCGACCCGATGGAGGCGAGAAGCGGAAGCCCGCGCTCAAGGTCATCGACCTCACGCTGAAAGGCGGCGGTCATGCCGCGGCGCACGCCCGAGAGCTGCTCGACCTCGGCTTTGCCGGCAAGCTTTACGAATTCGGCCATGCCGGCAACGAAGATGCGTTCTTCCGCGCCCGTTCTGTCGTGGCGCGACGTGGCGGACTCAAAGAGTTTTGCGAGATCAGCGCCTGACCAGAAGCGCTTTTCAAATTCTTCGGTCTGGCGCGCCGTGCGCGAAAGAACAATGGCCTTTGAAAAAATCGTGGCCCAGCTCATCAGAGACGCCAGAACCAGAATGCCCAGCACGCACTGAACGACGACACTTGCGTTCATCACCAAGGTGACGATGGAAAGATCGGCAGAAGACGGATTCATTTTTATTTGTTTTCGGTATCGGTTGTTGTTTCGGCCTCGGCAAGCATCCGGCGGCAGGCCTCGGACAATGCGTCAGGAATCGTGACGGGCGTGCCTTTTTCGGGGTCAACCGCGGCGCAGCGTACTTCGGCGGAAACCAGCAGTGTATCGTCCCGCCAGACTTCCTGCGCAAAAACGACGGAGGCGGCCCGGATGAGTTTGACGCGGGTTTTGACGGTGAGAAGATCATCGAGCTTTGCCGGACGCCGGTACTTAAGTGACAAGTCCGCCACAACAATCACGGGCATGCCGGCTTCCTGCATGCGGCGCTGCTCAAACCCCGCGCTTCTTAAAAATTCACCGCGGGCGCGCTCCATGTAGCGCAGATAATTGGCGTGATAAACAATGCCGCCCGCATCGGTATCTTCCCAGTAGATGCGTACGGGCAGGGTAAAAACTGGACTCGGCATGAGGTTTTGTGGCAGAAAATTTATGCTTGTCTGGCCGAAGTCGTGCTAATTTGGCGTCAGCCTTCGGCCGGATGAGCCGAAATACTACAGAAGATTTGGGTTTTGCCATTGTTTTCGGGCGAAAAAGATGCGCTTTGCAACGCAAAAATGCACTTTGAAACGGTTTTTGACGGCCGCGGCAGTGGTCGCGGTCCTTACTGCCTGCGGCTGTTCGCGCCCGGTTAATAACCCCAGGCCCCTTGCGGACTATGCCGAAAACACGCTCTTTTCGAGCTTTTCGGGGAGAAGCCCCAAGACGCTTGATCCCCAGGTCTCCTACTCAAGCGACGAGACGATTTACACCTACACGATCTACGAGCCGCCCTACGGTTACCACTATCTGAAGCGCCCTTATGAAGTGATACCGAAAACGGCGGAGCGCGTGGTCACTCCTGTTTACCTTGATAAAAACGGCCGGAAACTTGCGCCAGGGGCGGATGTTTCCGCCAGTGCCTTCTCCCGCTACGTGATTCCGATTAAAAAAGGGATCCGCTACGCACCGCACCCGGCTTTTGCGAAAGACGCGGCCGGCAACTACCGCTATCACCGGCTCACCGATGCGGTGACGGAAAAACTCACCAACCCCCTGGACCTTCCGGAAAAAGGGACGCGGGAACTGACGGCCGACGATTACGTCTACGGCATTAAGCGCATCGGTGACGTCCGCACCGTAAGCCCCGTTTTGGGGATTTTGTCCTCGCACATCGTGGGGTTAAAGGCCTTTTCCGAAACTTTTGCCCAAGCCTTAAAGGAGGCGGAAGCCGCCGGACGTCCGGCACCCGATATCCGGGATTTTCCTGTTGAGGGCGTGAAAGCCCGTGACAGCCATACGCTTGAAATCACGGTCTACGGGCGTTATCCGCAGTTTGCCAACTGGCTCACGATGGCGTTTTTTGCACCGGTTCCGTGGGAAGCAACCGCCTTTTACGGGGCCAATCCGCTCCTTAAAAAGAACAACGTCACGCTTGAGGCCTGGCCTGTGGGCACAGGCCCCTACCGGCTCGTTTCTTCGCGGCAAAACCGGGAGCACGTTTTGGAGCGCAACCCCGAGTTTCGCTTTGTGCCCTATCCGTGTGAGGGTGAGCCGGAGGATGAGGCAAAGGGCCTTTTAAAGGACTGCGGCAAGCCCCTTCCCTTTGTTGACCGCATCGTGATGACGCTTGAAAAGGAAGCGGTTCCGGTGACCACAAAATTCCTGCAGGGCTATTACGACAGTCCGCAGATTTCGCGCGTGGATGTGGGGCAGGGGTATCTGGTTGCTGCGGGAGATGACGCGGATAAGGCAAAGCTTTACGCCGAGCGTGAGCTTGTTTTCCCGACAACCGTGGAAGCCAATCTCTGGTACCTCGGCTTTAACTGGCTTGACCCCGTGGTGGGCGCTGGAAAAACGGCAGCCGAGCGCGAACGCAACCGAAAATTGAGACAAGCCATTTCCATTGCTGTTGACTGGGAAGAGCAGATTGCGATCTTTGAAAAGGGGCAGGGTGAAGCCGCGCACGGGCCGCTGCCGCCCGGGCTTTTCGGTTACCGCGCAGACGGGCCTGCGGCCTTTAACCCGGTTGTCTACCGTAAGGACGAAAACGGCCGCATTGTGCGCCGCAGTATTGAGGACGCCAGGCGTCTGATGCGTGAAGCCGGTTACCCCGACGGGCGCGACGTGAAGACGGGGCGCCCCCTTGTGCTTAACTTTGACTGGCAGAGCGCGGCCCCGGGCTCCAAAGCGTTTCTTGAGTGGTTTACGCGGCAGTTTGCCAAGATCGGCATTCAGCTCGAAGTCCGTGCCACCGACTACAACCGCTTTCAGGACAAGATGATGAACGGCACGGCCCAGATTTATTACTGGGGGTGGATCGCGGATTATCCGGATGCGGAAAACTTTCTTTTTCTCCTGTACGGCCCCAACAGTAAAGTGGGAAGCACGTCCGGAGGCGAAAATGCGAGTAATTTCTGCAACGCCGAATTTGATCGGCTTTTTGAAAAAATGCGCACGGAAGAAAACGGTCCGGAAAAAGCTGCTTTGATTGACCGCATGATCCGGATCGTGCAGACCGAGGCCCCGTGGAGTTTCGGTTACTACCCCCGGCAGGCTGCGGCTCTGCACGGCTGGGTGAAAAACGCCAAGCCCACGCAGACGGTGCGGGATAACGTGCAGTACATGGCCGTTGACGCAAAAGCGCGGGCTGAAAAAATCCGCGCGTGGAATACGCCCGTTCTCTGGCCGGCGCTCATCATTCTTTTGGCGGCGGGACTTTTGGTTTGGGCGGTGAGAAATTATGTGAGGGCGCGCCGTTCTGTGACCGGCCGTATTGCGGAGGGAAATAAATGATCGGCTACATTTTCCGCCGCATTGTCTACGGCTTTTTCATTCTGCTCGGTGTGAACGCCCTTACGTTTGCCCTCTTTTTTGCCGTCAACACGCCGGATGATATGGCCCGGCTTTCAATCGGCGGGCGCTACGTGACGCAGCAGGCAATTGACTCTTGGAAAAAGGAGCGGGGCTACGACGTGCCGCTTATCTTTAACAGTGCGGCCGAAGGTACCGGGAAATTCACGGAAACGATCTTTTTCCGGCGCTCAGCGCCCCTTTTGGCCGGGGACTTCGGGCTCTCGGACACCGGCCGCAGTATCAATACCGAAATTAAGGAAAGGGCGCCCGCGTCTTTGGCGCTTGCCCTCCCGACCTTTTTGCTGGGTGTATTTGTATCGGTGAGTTTTGCGCTCATTTTGGTGATGGTGAGAAGAACGCGGCTGGAGTGGGCGGGTGTGGCGATGAGCGTCACGGTGATGAGCATTTCGGCGCTTTTTTACATCATCGTGGGGCAGTGGCTTTTTTCTAAGACCCTGAGATGGGTGCCGGTCTCTGGGTTTTCCGAGGGGTTTGCCATGGCCGCGTTTCTGGTGCTGCCGGTCGCTATCGGCGTTTTTACGCGCCTTGGCGGCGAAGCGCTTCTTTACCGTTCGATGTTTCTTGAAGAAAGCGAAAAAGACTACGTGAGAACAGCCCGCGCCAAGGGCGTAAGCGAAATGCGGGTGCTTTTCCGCCATGTGCTCGGTAACGCCATGCTTCCGGTGATCACCAGTACCGTGGCCGTGATCCCGATGCTTTTTATGGGGTCACTTATCATGGAAAACTTTTTCGGAATTCCGGGGCTTGGTTCCTACACGATTGACGCGATTAACGCCCAGGACTTTTCCGTCGTGCGCGCGATGGTGTTTTTGGGAACGGCTGCCTATATTCTCGGGCTCATTCTCACGGACGTGGCCTACACGGTGGTTGACCCCAGAATACGGCTGAAGTAAAGGATGCGGCAAAGTGAAAATTGTTGTTCTCTACACCGATCTTGTGATGTGGTTTCTTGCGGCCGCGGTTCTATTTTTTGCGGTTTATGCCGCGAAAACCCCGGAACTTGCGGCCAAATGGAAACAAGTGCTCATCCGCCCCGCGGCCCAGGCCTGCGGCACGGTGCTGCTGCTCTTTTTCCTTTTGGCGCTTGCCGACAGCGTGCACTGGCGAAATGAACTCCCGAAGCAGACAGCTGAGGCAACCGTTGCCTACGACACGAAGACCGTGTCGCTTTTAGACACTCTGGTGCTGCCGCACATTGCGGGACGCGAGAGAAGTTACTCAGCGCCTTTTGCCCTGCACGACTTTGACAAAACAACGGTCATCAGGGACGGTAAAAGCGTGCGCGACTATCAGAGGCTTACCGGGGCTTCGCCTGACGTGCCCGAAAAGGGCGCGGGGCTTAAGCTCGGAAAACGTTTTTTTGCGGGGTTTTTAACGGGGGTGATTGCGCTCTCAATGCTCTGGATTATCCTGGCGCTCGCGCATAAGGCGGTCTGCAAAACGCCTTTTACGCTGAGCCTGGTGAAGGTTACGGCGCGCACCAATCCCGCGCGGCCTGCGGTGCAGGTGGTGCAGGTCGCCGTGCTTTTGGCGGTCATTCTTATGTTTATCTGGCCGATGCGGCATGTTTTCGGTACCGATGCCACGGGTAACGACGTCCTCTACACAGCCTTAAAGTCGGTGAGAACGGCCTTTGTGATCGGGTCTCTCGCCACACTTTCCGCGCTTCCCTTTGCGGTTGTTTTGGGTATAGCCGCCGGGTACTTTAAAGGTAAGACCGACGACGTCATCCAGTACATTTACACGACGCTTTCGTCCATTCCCTCGGTGCTTCTGATTGCTGCGTCAGTTCTGATGGTGCAGGTTTTTATCGACAAAAACCCGCAGCTCTACGAAACGGGGCTTGAGCGCGCGGACGTGCGGCTTTTTCTTCTGGCAGTCATCATGGGTGTGACCGGGTGGGCTGCGCTCGCAAGACTTTTGCGCGCTGAAACGATGAAGGTGGCGGCGATGGACTTTGTGACCGCCGCCAAGGCGTTCGGCGTCTCGCCCTGGCGCATCATGGCGCGCCACGTGCTTCCGAACGTCACGCACATTGTGCTCATTGTGGCGGTGCTCGACTTTTCGGGGATTGTGCTTTACGAAGCGGTTTTAAGTTACGTGGGGGTCGGGGTTGATCCGACGATCGACAGTTTCGGCACCATGATTAATGCAGCAGCCGTTGAGATGAGCCGCAGCCCCATGATCTGGTGGAATCTGGCCGCCTGTTTTCTTTTCATGGTGACGCTTGTTTTGTGCGCGAACCTCTTTGCTTCGGCCGTGCGGGACGTGTTTGATCCGAGGTCCGGATCTGGTGCGGGCGGACGGGTGCTGCGGTTTCGTCGGGCAGCTTGCCGCAACCTGCTTGCTCTCTCTGGCAATCCTGAGCCAGTACGAGATCGTTGATTTGCCGATCGAGTACTGCTCCACGGCTTCAGAGATGCTGAGCTCCTTGCTCAGCAGGCGCGCTACGACGTTGTCTTTGAACTCCTGCGAATATCGCATGTTTTGCCACTCTATGAAAGGTTGAAGGGGTGGCGAAAGGTAGTATGGCATTTAATGCAAACTCAGTGGTTTCCCTTTGCGGCTGAGACATGAGGGGCAGACGTTTCTGCCGGAATTTTTTAGTACAAGCCGCCGCTTTGCATGAAGTGATTCGAATCAGGGGCATAGTTTTCAGTAAGTGCCCGGGAAACGAAAAAGGCAACACTTCTCGCAAATCGGACTTTTTTCGCGCTTCAAGAAGTTCTTTCTCGTGCGTTTTTCCTTCTGTTATCGTTCTCACTCAACGGATACTAAAGAAGCACTCCATGCTCGACGTGAAATCACTTGCCGTGGACTTTTACCTGCCTTCTGGGAAAGTCACGGCACTCAAGGACATCAGCTTTACCGTCAGCCCCGGCGAGACGCTTGCGCTCGTGGGAGAATCCGGGTGCGGAAAGTCATTGACGGCTCTTGCGCTCATGCGCCTGTTGCCCGCGCAGGCCGGTGTGAGTGCCGGTGACGTGGTGCTTGACGGTGTGTCGCTTCCGGACCTGCCCGAAGATGCAATGTGCCGCTTGCGGGGCGCCAAAATGGCGATGATCTTTCAGGAGCCAGCCACCGCCTTAAATCCCGTGATGACGGTGGGCGAGCAGATAGCCGAAGTGATCCGGCTGCACGAAAACCCGGGAAAAGATGTTGTCCGCCAAAAGGTTCTTCAGTGGCTCACGCGCGTCGGAATTGACAAGCCTGAAGAGCGCATTGACGCTTTCCCTTTCGAACTTTCGGGCGGGCAAAAGCAGCGCGTGTTGATTGCCATTGCGCTCGCCGGTAACCCCGACGTGGTGATTGCCGACGAACCGACAACGGCACTGGACGTCACACTGCAGGCGCAGATTCTTGATCTCCTAAAGGACCTGCAGAAAGAGCGAAATCTTGCGCTTCTTTTGATTACCCATGACCTTGCGGTCGTAAAGCGTTATGCCGACCGAGTGGCGCTCATGTACGCCGGAGAGATCGTGGAAGAAGCGCCCTGCAGTGCGTTTTTCGCCTCGCCGCTGCACCCGTATGCCGCGGGCCTCCTCTCCGCCGTGCCTTCAACAGCAAAGCGCGGACAGCACCTCTCGGGGATCGCCGGACGCGTTCCCAACTTAAACGAGATGCCTGCGGGCTGCCGGTTTGCAGACCGCTGCGCGAAAGCCAGGGAAGCATGCCGTAAAGCGCCTGTGCCGCAGGTGCCGG
>OBKV01002193.1_pt1 | contig 11122 bp, 8 predicted proteins | sample 1517301 | NCBI WGS metagenome assembly OBKV01 (sample SAMN04571685, study PRJEB22368) | human gut metagenome | biome: human gut; material: stool | host: Homo sapiens | place: Luxembourg | collected 2012-06-29 | reverse complement strand
GCTGGAGGGCTCCAGCGCCGTCAATGAGTCCGCCCTGACCGGGGAGAGCATCCCCGTGGACAAGGCCCCCGGCGACGGCGTGTCCGCCGCCACGGTGAACCAGTCCGGCTATCTCCGCTGCCGGGCTACCCGGGTGGGCCAGGATACCACCCTGTCCCAGATCATCCGCATGGTCAGCGACGCTGCCGCCACCAAGGCCCCCATCGCCAAGATCGCCGATAAGGTCTCCGGCGTGTTCGTTCCGGCGGTGATTTCCATTGCCGCCGTGACCACGGCGGTGTGATCTTTATCGACCTGCGTGACCGCGAAGGTCTCGTGCAGGTTGTCTGCGATCCGGATCGTCCGGAAGTCTTTGCCACCGCCGACAAGGTCCGCAATGAATACTGCCTGAAGGTGGTCGGTCTTGTGCGTGCCCGTCCGGAAGGCACGAAAAACGATGCCCTGATTTCGGGCGGCGTGGAAGTGCTCTGCCACGACCTTGAAATTCTCAATCCCTCGCTGCCGCCTCCGTTCCAGCTCGACGACGACACTGTGAGCGAATCCGCGCGTCTTACCTACCGCGTGCTCGATCTGCGCCGTCCGCAGATGCAGAAAAACCTGAAGCTGCGCTTTAAGGTGACGCAGGCCGTGCGCCACTTCTTGGATGACCACGGCTTTATCGACGTTGAAACGCCGGTTCTCACGAAGTCCACCCCCGAAGGCGCCCGCGACTACCTCGTTCCTTCCCGCGTTCAGGACGGTATGTTCTACGCGCTGCCGCAGTCTCCGCAGCTCTTTAAGCAGATGCTGATGATCGCGGGCTTTGACCGCTACTATCAGATCGTCAAGTGCTTCCGCGACGAAGACCTGCGTGCCGACCGCCAGCCCGAATTCACGCAGATCGATATTGAAACGTCGTTCCTGGAAGAAATCGAAATCCGCGAGATGATGGAAAACCTCATCCGCTCGGTCTTTAAGAAGTGCCTCGATGTGGATCTCGTCGCTCCCGAAGCGCGCTTCCCCATCATGCCCTACGACGAAGCCATGGCGCGCTTCGGATCCGATAAGCCCGATCTGCGCGTGAAGCTCGAACTCGTTGAAGTGACCGACATCGTCGCCAACAGCGAATTCAAGGTCTTCTCCTCGGTGAAGAACCTGCATAACGGCAAGGTTGTGGCCCTTAAGGTCCCCAACGCCTGCACGATGCCGCGCTCTGAAATCGACGGCTACACGGAATTTGTGAAGATCTACGGCGCCAAGGGGCTTGCCTACATTAAGGTGAACGACCGCGACGGCGGCCGCGAAGGCCTGCAGAGCCCGATCGTCAAGAACCTCTCCGACGAAATCCTTGAAAAGCTCCTCGAAGTCACGGGCGCCAAGACCGGCGACATCATCTTCTTCGGTGCGGATAAGGCGAAGATCGTCTACGACAGCTTGGGTGCCCTGCGTCTGAAGATCGGCCACAGCGAATTCGGCAAGAAGAACGGCCTCTTTGAAGCCGGCTGGAAGCCCCTGTGGATCGTTGACTTCCCAATGTTTGAGTACTCCGAAGAGGAAGGCCGCTGGATGAGCTGCCACCACCCCTTCACGATGCCGCACGACTGCGACGTCGACAAGCTCGAATCGGATCCGGAACACTGCCACGCCAAGGCCTACGATATGGTCTTAAACGGCTGGGAAATCGGCGGCGGCTCCGTCCGTATTCACGATGCCGGTGTGCAGAGTAAGGTGTTCTCGGCTCTGAAGATCGGTCCGGAAGAAGCCCGCCTGAAGTTCGGGTTCCTGCTGGATGCCCTGCAGTACGGTGCGCCTCCTCACGGCGGTATCGCCTTCGGGCTTGACCGTATCGTCACGATGATGACGGGTGCTCCGTCCATCCGCGACGTGATCGCCTTCCCGAAGACGCAGCGCGCTCAGTGCCTGCTCACCGGTGCTCCGAGCCCGGTTGATGAAAAGCAGCTGCGCGAACTGCACATCCGTCTGCGCAACGAACACAAGAACGACTAAGGTTCGCTGCAGCTGACGTTAAGTGCCGGCAGCTTTTCAAAGTTGCCGGCGCAGTCAAACCCCGGTTTCACGGCCGGGGTTTTCTTTATCCCGACCACATCATGTCCCGCTGCAATCTCTGTCCCCGGCGCTGTAATGCCGACCGCTCCAGTCCCGTTGAAATCAAGCGCAGCATCTGCCGCGGCACCGACACCGTGGAAATTGCGCTGGTGAGTCTGCACGCCTGGGAAGAGCCCGTGATCAGCGGCAAAACCGGTGCGGGCACCGTCTTTTTCTCGCACTGCAATCTCAAATGCTGCTTCTGCCAGAACCACGAGATCAGCGCCGAAGGCCGCGGCTGGCCCGTGACGGTTAAGCGTCTGACCGACATCTTTCTTGAGCAGCAGGAACGCGGCGCAACCTGCCTGGAACTCGTCACCCCGGGGCACTACACCGAAGAAATCATCACGGCGCTCACCAACGCCAAAGCCCGGGGCCTTACGATTCCCGTTGCGTATAACTCAAACGCTTATGAGCTCCCTGAGACCTTAAGGCGGCTCACGGGCCTTGTTGACATCTTTATGCCGGATCTCAAGTACTTTGACTCCCGGCTCGGGGAAAAGTATTCGGGGGTGCCGCACTACTTTGAGTATGCCTCAAAGGCGATTGAAACGATGTTTGAGATGGTCGGGCCCGTTGTGATCGGAAACGACGGCCTCATGAAAAAGGGGCTCATTATCCGGCACCTGGTATTGCCCAGTCACTGGCGGGACAGCTGCGCGTGCCTGACATGGATTCATGAGCACTTCGGCGACGATGTGACGGTTTCCGTGATGAACCAATACATGCCGATTTTTAAAGCGGACCGGCATCCCGAAATCAACCGTAAGCTCACAACGCTTGAGTACCAGAAGGTACTGCGGCACGCAGAAAGCCTCGGCATGACCAAGGTCTACATGCAGGTAGGCGTCACCAGCGAAGCCAAATTCATTCCGCACTTTAACGGCGAGCACGTGGCCGCGGGCTCTTAAGAGGCGCCTGCCCGGTGCAACACTTCCTTTCGGATTGCCGGCGATTTTGACGCGTTTAATACGCGCTCTGCCGCTATACTGCCGTCATACAAGGAGACAAACGACCGAAACGGCAGGACACAAGAAGTATCATGGCTCTGACCACGACCAAGCAGCGCAAAGAGATCGGCGGGCGGTTGCGTACCGAGCGCGAGCGACTCAACTACACCGCGCAGCAGATCGCTCAGTTAATCGGCGTGACGCCGGAAATTTACGTCACGTATGAACTCGGGGAAGCCGACCCCGGGATTTTCTGCATGCCCAGACTCTCGGCCTGCGGCTTTGACGTGCAGTTTGTCATCACGGGCGAACGCATTAAGCCCGTGCAGGAAGAAAACGAGCTCTTACGGCGCTTTCGTGAGTTGTCTCTGAAAGGCAGAAGTTCCATCTTTATGACGCTTGACGCCTTAGAGCGCCTTGCTCCCAACATCCGTAAAACGCTTAGGGATAAGTGGAAAAGCGGAGATTGAGCTCCACTACGCATCCGCACGCGACAGACTGCCGAAGCGCTTCTCCCACCCGGCCGTTTCCGGGTACTTCCGGCAAAACGCCGCAGCAGCACGCGTTAATTTTGCCGTGTCACACGGCCGCGGATCGAGACTTACCCCGGCAAACATGACCTTTTTGTTGTAGGAATCCCCCAGGGCGAGATCCGCGCCGAAAAGACAAGAAGCATGCGCGTGCCGTCTTTATTAAGGTCCCAGAAGGCCTGCAGCCGGCCCCAGAGGTTCTCCACCGGCAGGTCAAGTTTTTCGCACTCATCGATGATGAGCACACACGGCTTTTCGTGGGGGGGGGCAGTGGGCGGCAAAACGCAGCACTTCCGCCACGCGGCCGACCAAAGCGGGATTCGGCTGCAAAATCTTCTGCGAGAAGCCGCGTTTTACCGGCGCCATGTCGGCCTGTGACGGCGAGCATCTGCGATGTCGCCCGGCGCGCTGCGGGTCTCAAGCCACCCGCGCAGGCTCAGCAACTCCTCTTCGCGCCCGAAAAACGCCATCAGGTATTGCCTTTGATGTACTTTGTATTTAAAAAGTATGACTTTTTAGGCACCGTCATCTTGGGCTGCTGACTTGCGCGCCTTCACGGCCGCCTTCACGGCGGGCTTATCCTGCTCCCCGGCCTCCTGCCTCTCAGGAGCCGCATCGGCTTCAGACATGCCGGCAGCAGCCCGGGCGCCGTCAGCTGCGGTCTTCACAATCGCCTGCATGGCCGCCAGGATCTCCTTCACCTTTTCAAAACCCGCATCAATGCGGTCGGTGACAAGTTTCAAAATCGCGCGCACATCCTGGGGACTCACCGCGTAGGCCGTTAGAAAAGCGATGAGGCACACGGCAACAAGACCGGCCACGACCGCCACGGCAAAACTTAAAACGGCACCGGCGGTGAGCGCCGCCACCGCGAGCACAATGATTTTGATAAGGCGCGTGCCCCAGTTTCCTTCGCTCATGTTGTCCTCATAACCCTAAATTTTCATGAAGAAATTGTCCCGCATTTTTCCGCAAAACAAAAGGCTCCGCGGAGGAAACCGAAAAACCGGTTCCGCCGGCGGAGCCTTATCAGGCGCGCGCTCTCAGAGTGCCTTGCGGCGCTGCAGTGAGTGCGAGAGGATAAAGGCCACAAAGACCCAGCCCAGTGCCGCGTGCAGGCCCTTATAGAGGTAGGCTGTGCCGACCGTAGCCGCACAGAGCCCGAGCATCAGGCGGTTCTGCACAACACGCGGGGCATTGCTTGTCCCTTTATGTTTGGGCGCAATGACGGCCGCGAGGCCGTCAAGGGCACCGGCGGCCGCCGAGCGCGCCGTATCCACCAGGCCGCAGGAGGTCTCTTCCTTCACGTCGTCAACTTCCGGGATAAAGGCCTGCCAGAAAGCGAGGTACCCCATGAGGTCATCGGTTGTAAGGCGCTTGGCGTCCCAGGTGAGAACGAGGCTTCCGACACGGGGGTTGATCGTGCAGCCCGTGATGCCTTCAGCGGCCGTCACAGTCTCAACCACCGTTGCCACCGTCTCGCCATCGAGCCCCTTTAAACCGAGATGACGCAGTCTCAGACGCCCCGGCACAAAGGAGCGGATGTATTGTTTGTAGTCTTCATTCATGGTGTTTTCTCCTTTGCCGGTCAGTCATCATCAGCTGCCACAAGGCGCTCGGCGGCGGCTTCGCCGCTCGTCTTTTTGGTGTTTGCCGGAGCGCTCAGAATGGCAATAAGTTCCCGCATCACCGTGCCCGGATCCTCGGGTTCACCGATTGCCGGACGCATGGCGTTAAGGCACACGCCGATCGTGGTGAGGTTATGCAGTACGGCGCTTACGGCAGGCATCAGGAAGCCAAAGAGGCCGCCCGCCATAAAGCCGGTGTTAAGGCCCACCGAGACCGTGAAGTTTGTCTTGATGCGCTTCATGGTGGCGCGCGCAAGATCCACGGCAAACGGAAGGTCAGAAAGCGAATTGCGCGTCAATACAACGTCGGCCACTTCCTGCGCGATGTCGCTTCCTTCTTTAAGCGTCACACCCACGTCGGCGCTTGATAAGGCCGGGCTGTCGTTCACACCGTCTCCCAACATCAGCACGCGGCAGCCTTCGGCTTTAAGTTCCGCAACGTGTTTGGCTTTATCGGTCGGCAGCACCTGCGCACGGTACTCAGTGATTCCGAGCTGCTCGCAGACGTTTTTGGCGGTACGTTCATCATCGCCCGTGAGCATCACGATGCGTTTGACGCCACGCGCTCTCAAAGCGGTGATGACGTCCTTGGCTTCCGGGCGGAGCGGATCAACGATTCCGAGAATCCCGATGAGTTTGCCGCCCTTTGCCATATAAAGAACGGACTTGCCTTCAGCGGCAAGGCGCTCGACGTGCTTAAGCCCCGGCGTCACGTCCACCCCTTCGTCTTCTTCGATGAAGTGGCGCGAGCCGATAACGACCTTTTCACCGTCAACCGACGAACAGATGCCGTGCGCCACAATGTAGCGCACTTCGCTGTCGTGCTCTTCCTTAAAGTGGTCTGCGCCGGCTTCTTCCGCAGCACGCACAACGGCGCGCGACACCGGATGCGGGAAGTGCTCTTCCAGGCAGGCGGCAAGCCCCAGAATTTCTTTCTGCGACTTCTTCGCGTCAAGGCTCACGACGTCAGAAAGTTTCGGAGAAGCCTGCGTGAGGCTTCCGGTCTTGTCAAACACAACCGTATCGATTTCGCTCAAAGCCTCAATGTAGCGGCCGCCCTTGATGAGCACGCCGTTTTTGGTGCCGGTCTTCATGGCGGTGAGAATTGCCAGGGGTGTGGCAAGTTTCAGCGCACAGGAGTAGTCGACCATCAGGACTGAGGCCATCCGCGTGAGGTTACGGGTAAAGAGGTACACAAGGCCCGCGAGGGCAAAGTTAAAGGGGACGACCGCGTCGGCTAAATGCTCGGCCTTCCCCTGAATGCCGGCTTTACTCTTTTCGCTCGTTTCAATGAAACGCACGATCTCATTAAGACGCGTCTCACCGCCTTTTTTCGTGAGGACAATATCGATTTCACCGTCTTCAACAACGGTTCCGGCAAAGACCGTGCCGCCCGCTTCGCGGTGCACCGGCAGGGGTTCGCCGGTCATCGTGGCCTGATTCACCTCGGCGTTACCTGCAACCACCTTACCGTCCACAGGGATCTTTGCGCCCGTGCGCACGACGATGCGGTCCTTTGCGGTCACATCCTTTAAGGGCATGGCAACCACTTCGCTGCCGCGCCGCACCCAGACCTGATCGACCTTCAATGCCAACTGGTCCGCGAGGCTTGCCAGAGACTTTTTGCGCGTATAGCGCTCGAGCATCTCGCCCATACCCAAAAGCAGTATCACAAGGCCCGCGGTCTTAAAGTCTCGCAGCAGAAGCGACACGGCAATGGCGGCGGCGTCAAGCACTTCGACGTTAAGCTTCCCGCGAAGGAGGTTTCCCACCCCGCGGAAGAAATAGGGAATTGCGCCCAGGAAAACGTTCGCGATATTGACAAGCATCGGCAGCACCGGCCGCAGCACAAGCCAGCGCGCCACAGGGGACAGATCAAGGTCTGCGGCGTCTTCACCGGGCTTACCCCGGAAAGGAGCCGCCGCGGTCTTCAGCACCGGCATTTCGGTGACCGCACGGCTCATGAGGTGTGAAAATCCCTTTAAGAGGGGATTGTCTTCGGCGGCTTCCACCCGCTCGGCAATCGTCTCACGCACGGCGACAACACTCGCCTTACGGCTCATGCGGTGCGCGAGGCTGCGTTTGGCCGGCGGATTCGTCTCAAGGTCAGCAAGGTAATTTGTGATCCGCGTGCGGGCCTCGGCTGTGGCAAAGGTCACGAGAACCGAGCCCGTCAGGGGATTAACCTTTACACCCGTAATACCGTCAATGGCACCCACCTCAGCAAAAATAAGGCGCGCCGTGGCATTACTCATCACGCTGTCGGTTCTGAAGCGCATGCGGTTGCCGACAGAGTGCACGAGATAAAACTTCATTGGAAATCCACCAAAATCAGACAAAACAAAACGACAAAGGAGCGGCTCGCCTCACCGCTCCCTTCTGACGCAAAGCGCCCGCAACCGACCTTGTCAATCGGCCGGGCGCATCAAAACTGCCCGAAAAAAATTAAGCGGCAGCCGCAACCGTCTTACGAGCGCGGGGCTTGCGGGTGGTCTTGGCCTTCACGGCAGCCTTGGGAGCGGCATCGGCCACTTCCTTGGCTTCGCGGCGTTCCTGCGACTTCACCTGCGCTTCGGCAACGACGTCAGCGAGGCCCTCGACGGAGGCAAGAAGCTTATCCTTCAAATCAATGCCGCCGCTTAAAAGTTCGGACGCCAGGGGCTTAACCTTCAGATCACCCTTGGTGAGCACCACGGCGCCCAAGGCACCGAGCGCCACACCGCCCAGGAAAAAAAGACCGTATTTCGTTGTCTGAGTCAGCATTTTTAATATCCTTCATGCATTTAGAAACGGCTGCCGCCAAAGGAGCGCAACCGAAAAAGCTCATGCCGAAACAGACCGCCCGGCCGAAACGGCCGGCAGCCGCAAGGCTCAAATCAGGTTTCTGTATGAGCAGAGGGACCGTACGGCACCGGGCGCAACCGCTCAGAACCGCACACCGCGAAAAAGCTCTGAACGCGGAAAATCGCCCGCAGACACAGCGCTTTTTTGAGGTATCCGCATTATACGAAGGCATCGCAGCGCTGTATCGCAAAATTCTCAAAAAAGCCCGCCCCTGTTGTACAAATACACAACCGGCACGACAAACTGCGCAAAGCCTTTCTTTTTGAGGGCTTTTTTACTTCCTTTGTGGCAAACTGAGGACACTCATCGGAGAGCCGCTTTTTTCAGAATCATGTCCCGCCTTACCCGGATACTTTTGTGCGTCGTTTTACTTGTTGTCATTGCCGTTGCGGCCATGGCAGCGTACCTGTACGCGAGTCTGTCGGCTGAGGCGGTCAAAGAGCGGCTGACGGCTTACGCAGCCGACAACCTCGCATCCGACCTCCATCTGACAGGCGAGATCACCGTCAAGCGCTTTCCGGCGCTCGAAGTGACGCTGCCCGCGGCGCGTCTTACCAGCAAAACGGACGGGCACGAAACGGCGCGATTTGATTCGGCCCGTTTTTCCGCTTCGCTCTGGTCTTTGGCTTTAGGTGCCGTGCGTGTGTCGGACGCGGAAATCGCGGGACTCAAAACCACCGTCACCGCCCGCGAACCGTCGCTTACCGCCTTTTTTGAAGCCGCTTCTCAAGGGACCTTCCCCGAAGACGTCAAGGTCGGGAAACTTCACCTCACAAACGGTTCGATCCGCTTTACCGCCGCAGATAACGAAACGCTGCGCCACTGGGATGCCGCCGATCTTGATCTCACGCTTGAGACGCTTTCTCCGGAACTCTCCGCCGTTCCCTTTACCGTGAACGGCCGCATCACGGCTTCTGCTGAAAGTCCCGTGAAGGCCGAAGTTCCGGCACAGGAATCCTCCCCCGCAGCGCACGCCGAAACAGCCCCTCAGACGCCGGCTGAAACGCCGGCTCCGGAAGAAACGCCGCAGAGCGCGCCGCAAGAAACCCCGGCGCCAGCCGCTGCACCTGAAGCCCCCGCGTCTGACGCGCCGGCCGCCGCTCCCGAAGCCCCTGCCTCCGGTACGCCTGCCGCCGACACGCCGCAGGAACCCGCGGAACCCGCTGAGACAACCCCTATTCCTGCGCTTCCCGACGCGCCCGCAACGCCTGCGGCCTACAAGGAAGTCTCGGCCTGGCTGCGCTTTGTTTCGCCTGCGCATGCGGCAGAACCCTCCGTCACGTCGGCCGGGGAGCAGCGCCTTGCGCTTGCGCGCCTCACGGCAGAGGCCTTAACCGGCATCACAGGCAGTTTCAGTGCTTCAGGCAAGGTCAATCTCTCGGTTGCCGATCAGACGCTTAGTTTTGATGCCTTTAAGTTTTCCGCGGATCTCACACAGGAAAACAAAACCTGGGGCGTTTCCGCAGCTGCCGACAAACTGCGCTTTACGCCCGAAGAAACAAGCGGCGTGAACGTGAGCGCGGCGCTTTCGCGCCCTGAGGACAAAATCGGCGACATTCACGTGGGCGCCGTGGAATTTAAGCTTGCCGCAGCGCGCCTTGTAAGCCCCGAGATGCGCGCTTCCTACACCGAAGCGGCCGGTGAAAAAATCACCGCCTACGAGGTGTCCTCTTCCGTTGACGCAAAGCTTCTCACGAAAAAAGCGCAGCTTGAAAACCTCACGGCCCGCATTACGGTCACAGGGGATGCGGCGCTTCCCGCGGACTTCTCCGCCCAGGTTTCAGGCTTCATGAACGTGGATATTCCGGCTGACAGCGCACAGGCCGGGCTCTCAGGCACCTTTGCAGGAGCCCCCTTCTCCTTTAACGGTACGGCAACGGGCATCACGCACCCGCGCTTTAAGGGTGAGCTGATGCTCGGCAACATTGAGCTTAAGGCCGTGCCGCGCTTTCAGTCACTGGCGTGGTTAAATCTCGCCGACTTTGACGGAGAACTGAGAATCGGACAGATTGCCGCAGGGGGTTTCACGGCGTCGCAGCTTCACAGCCGGCTTAACCTCACCGAAGGCGTCGTGCACCTCTCCCGCGTCATTGTGAATGCCGCCGACGGCCGGCTTCTCGGAGAGGCCAAACTCACAAGTGAAGCCGACTGGGTGATGGCCGGCAAACTTGACGGCCTGAACCTTGAAAAACTCTTTACAAGCGTGGGCGGCAAGCCCGTCTTAACCGGTATTGTGAACGGTACGTTTGAAGTGAAGGGCGTCGGGCTTGACACCGAGACTTATGAAGGAACCTCGCAGGTGCGCCTTCTGCGGGGGAGCTATAACGGCATAAGCGCCCGCTCCGTGAGGGATGTCGTTGCAGGACGCGTTAAAGAAGCTGCCGTGACGGCTCCGGACGCCAAGACCGCGATTGACGAGGCAGGATGCTCCCTTGCACTCAAAGACCACGTGATTGAAGCCTCCAACTTTGTGTCGCGCTCTGTTTTTGCCCGCACCAACGCCGACTTCAGCGTGGATATTGCCGCCGGCACCATCACGGGTAAGGCGCTCACGATGTTTGCACCGGGTAACGGGATTCCCGCGGTGCGCATCAATGCGGAGCTCTCCGGCAAAGCGGCTTCTCCCGTCTGGACCTTTGCCTGGGATGAGTCCCGCAAAAACCTCCTCAGAGCCCAGGGGCGCGGCACGGGCGCAAATCGCCATCCGCAAAACGGCTCTGAGCGCAGCATCTGGCAGAGCGTGAAGGATTTCTTTGCCTTCTGACGTTTTCTCAGGCCTTTTGGTTCTTCATCCGGAGTTGTGGCCAAGCGTCAAAATCAAGCACCGAGACCGCGTAAAGCGGAAGGTTTGCCATCCAGTCCTCATAAACCTCTGATGGTGCGGCGCGCCTCCGACCTTTTAAGTTGTTGGGTGGGCGCAACGGAACAAAACATCGCCCGTGCCTTTGAAGAAGCCCGCAAGGACGATGCCGTTCTTTTAATCGATGAAGCCGATTCGTTTCTGCAGGATAGGCGCGGCGCCGGGCACAGCTGGGAGCTAAACAACCCGCGCTTGAAAGCGCGGGGTTTCCTGACACGGTGCAGG
>OBKV01002171.1_pt1 | contig 11229 bp, 8 predicted proteins | sample 1517301 | NCBI WGS metagenome assembly OBKV01 (sample SAMN04571685, study PRJEB22368) | human gut metagenome | biome: human gut; material: stool | host: Homo sapiens | place: Luxembourg | collected 2012-06-29 | reverse complement strand
GTGTAAAATCTCCACTGCCTTCCCTGTTAAGATAATCGCAGAACTGCTTCAAAGTGGAGTCCGGTACTCCAAACATTTCCTTTATTCCTATATTCTTAAGTTCCTGTACAAAATCTTCTACCTGCATACAAGGCTCCTTCTAGTTATTATATTTGAGAGGTATCGCAATATTATTGGCTTTGAGTGCCTGCTTAAGCACAGCAAAAAAATCCTCTATATCACTGACGTCAATAGCTCCAAGCGCACATAACCTGAATGTGTTGGCACCTGTTATTTTGCCGGGATATATGGTAAAACCGCGCTCATAACAATAATCGTGCACTTTCTCAAAATTCCAGTTCTCATCATCAGGATATATTACCGATGCAACCAATCCAACCTGAATTTCCCTTCTTATCGCTTCCCTGAAGCCAAGAGCGGCAAGTCCGTCATGAATGGCATTCATAACACGTGTATGTCTGGCCCATTTGGCTTCCTCACCCTCTGCAAAATATTCATCAAGCGCCTGCCTTGCCGCATATATGGTCTGTACAGGCGGTGTAAAATGCATCTCACCGGTTCTCTTAAAGAAATCATATTGCATGTAAAGATTACAGTAATATGAACGCTTCGGATAATCCTTCGATTTCTCTATGATATCCTTACGTCCGACTATAAACGAGAGTCCCGTCATTCCCATGATTCCCTTCTGCGCCGATGCCATACAGAAATCAATATTGTCCCGCTTAACATCTATCGGAACCATGGCATATGTGGATGTCGTATCGGTCACAAATATGGCACCATGTTCATGCGCCATCCTTCCTATCTCTCTTATAGGATTCCCAATTCCCGTTCCGGTCTCATTATGTGTAATATATACTATCCCAATATCCGGATTATCATCCAGAGTCCGGCCAACCAGTTCCATATCCGGAACATCATCCACCGGAAGGACGAGATTAATATGCGGCAGCCCGTAATATTCACATACTTCCGCCGCCCTTGTGCTGTATGCACCATTATTGATTATCAAGGCCTTCTTATCCTTATCAAGAAGAGAATTCAGACATATATCTATATTAATAGTACCTGAACCACAAAAAAGAACCGCCGTGTACTCATCAAGCGGACCATGTACAATTCTTACAAGGTCCTCTCTCATCTGCTTCATAAGTCCGGCAAATTCTTTCTCTCTTGGACATATATCAGGCACAACCTGCGCCATCTTAACGGTATCCGTAGTAGTGGAAGGACCCGGGTTAAGTAAAATGTTACGCTTAATCTGCATCATTAAACTCCTTTGGCTAATTAATCCGCGCATCGCGCTTTGGATTAATTATACCACACCCGGGTCCTACAATCCAATTATATTTTTCTAAACTGCAACTCCCTCGAACTGTGCTTCATAAAGTTCGAAGTACTCTCCTTTGGCCTTCATCAGTTCCTCATGTGTTCCGGCTTCTTTGATTCCGCCTTCATCGATTACGAATATCCTGTCCGCATTCTTAATCGTAGAAAGTCTGTGCGCTATCACAAATGAAGTCCTTCCCTTAAGAAGTGACTCAATTCCCTGCTGTACCAGAATTTCCGTGTGTGTATCAATGCTTGATGTCGCTTCATCCAACACCAGGATGGCAGGGTTGGAAACCATTGTCCTGGCAAATGCAAGAAGCTGTCTCTGTCCTATGGACAGCCTCGCTCCACGCTCGCTTATCTCTGTATCGTAGCCTTTCTCCAGCTGCATAATAAACTGATGCGCATGCACAGCCTTTGCCGCTGCCACCATCTCTTCATCCGTGGCATCCCATCTTCCGTACTTGATATTTTCCCTTATCGTCCCGGAAAAAAGAAAGTTATCCTGTGTCATTACACCCATCCGGTGCCTGAGACTTGCAAGCGTTACGTCTTTAATATCCATACCGTCCACAAGAACCCTGCCCTCCGTCGCATTGTAGAATCTGCTTATAAGACTGACTATTGTTGTTTTACCGGCTCCGGTAGGTCCCACAAGTGCGATTGTCTCTCCCGGTCTGATGTCAAAATTAACATCATCAAGTACTTGTTCATCCGGGTACGCAAAACCGACATGTTCAAACTGCACATGTCCTTTAATGTCGCCAAGTTCGATGGCATCCTCGCTGTCCGTTACATCCGCCGGTGTATCCATGATATCAAAAACACGCTCCGCAGCCGATATGTTGGTTACCAGTTTATTGTAATATGATGCAAGGTTACGGATCGGTCCCCAGAACATCGACAGATAGATTGCAAAAGCCGTATACGTTCCGACTCCGACAGCATCCGTTCCGAGTTTCCTAATTCCTATAAAATATAAAAGGAATGTTCCTATTCCCCATGATATTTCAATTGTCGGGCTGAATACATCCGCAAGAGCCACCGCCTTGATGAATGATTGCTGATGTTCTTTCACCAGTCCGTCAAATTCCTTTTCCGATTCTTTTTCTGCCGTAAAACTCTGCACAATTCCGATTGCTGACAAATCCTCGTGCACAAATGCTGATATATTGGATGATTTTTTTCTGAAGACCTGCCATCTCTTATGTGCAAGAATTTCAGTTATATACATTCCTGCAAATATTACAGGCAGTGCCGCAACCGCTGACAAGGTCAGATATGGGTTGACAATTATCATCATTACCAGCACGACTATTACCGTCAGAAAATCCGGCAGAAGCTGTGTGACTGTGCTTTGTATTACATCTTTGAGTGAGTTGACATCGCCGATTACCCTCGAAAGGATTTTACCGGTCGGCCTGCTGTCAAAAAAACTGAAACTTAATGTCTGTATGTGTGTATACAATTCATCCCTTATGGTAAGGAGCACATCATTGGATACATGTGCCATTGTTTTCATCCACATCCTTGCACTTACCATGTAAATAATGCTTAGTACAAGTGATACCGCCACAATTATCACAAGTCCTTTCCAGTTGCCGTTTACGATATCCACATCTATCGCGCGCTGCAAAAGCAGGGGATTTACAATGGATATTCCGAGTGCGATAAACATACATACCAGAACAAACGCAATCTGTTTTTTGTACTTGAGCATATAACCGAAAAGTCTCATTATCACTTTGATCTTGACGGAGTCTTTCTGTTCCTCGTCCTCTTTTACCGAGTTTATTGACATATGAGTTCCTCCTCTCCTATAACCTTGAGTGCTTTACGGTAGTCCCCGTACTGTGCCTCGTAGGTCGAATAATATAATCCTTCGCGTTCAAGCAGTTCCTTATGGGTTCCGCGTTCCGCAATTTTTCCGTTATCCAGCACAATTATTTCATCCGCTTTACAGACTGACGAAATCCTGTGTGCTATTATTATCTTGCTGACATCTTTCATCTGCAGCAGACCGTTCCGGATATCGCGTTCCGTTTCCATGTCAAGTGCCGATGTCGAATCATCCAGAATAAGTACGGGAGCTTTTCTTGCAAGTGCCCTTGCCAGGCTTATTCTCTGTTTCTGTCCGCCCGACAATCCGACACCTCTCTCTCCGATTACAGTATCGCTTCCAAGTGTGAGTTTATCTACAAATTCCGATGCATGTGCCATCTCAAGTGCTTCTTTTACCGTCTCATCACTCATGCTGTCTTTTCGTCCGAGTTTTATATTTTCCTTAATCGTATCGGAGAAAAGAAATACTTCCTGCGTAACCACTGCCGACTGCGAGCGCACCGCTTCAAGCGGAAGTTTTCTTATGTCGATGCCGTCCATGGTAATGCTTCCGGATTCTACATCATAGAAACGTCCTATCAGATTAACAATGGTACTTTTGCCGGAGCCGGTGACTCCCATGATTCCGAGTGTTTTTCCAACCGGCAGTTCAAAAGAAATACCGTCAAGTATCTTTCTTCCGTTCATTGAAAACGAAACGTCATTGAACGAAATTTCACCGTCAGGATCCGCATCTTTAACTGCATCCGGCGCGTCCTTTATCCCGGCCTCCTCAGCAAGGATTTTGTTGATTTTCTTATTGGAGGCTATTCCGGCGGCAAGTGAGTTCGTAAGCCATCCCATGTTCTGCATAGGCCATACGATATTGTTGGCATATTGTATAAATGCCGTGAGAACTCCGAGTGTCATATTGCCTTTTATTACAGCAAGTCCTCCCAGAAGCAGTACAAAAAGCTGCATTATTTTGGGAATAAATCCCATATACGGGTCAAACTTTGCCATCATGACTGCCTGGTCGACATTGAGTTCGGAATATCTGTTGTTGCTGCTTCTGAATTTTTTCAGCTCATATTCCTCCCCGGCAAATGACTTTACCGTCCTTACTCCGGAGAGATTCTCCTGAACGACAGTGTTTAATACGGCATTCTGCTCGCTTATGTCTCCGTATATTTTACCTAATTTCCGTTCAAGTCTTACCGCCATAACTCCGATAACCGGCAGTGTGAGCAACGGCACTATGCTTAACTTCCAGTCAAGCCTTACCATGGCAATGATCGCACCGATCGTATATCCTGTGGCTTCTATGGATAACATTCCGACAAATCCAAACACATCCCAGAGTTTGTCCACATCATCTTTAACACGCGCCATGAGTTCTCCGGTATTATTGCGGTTAAAATATGACCTCGATAATTTCTGGATATGATTGAAGAGATTCTTTCTCGACATACTCGCAACACGGCATCCCGATACATCGCAGAAAAATTCTTTGAGGTATTGCGAGACTGCCCTTCCGAAACCGTTAATCAGTATACATATCAAGTCGATTTTAAGCATATGCATATCGCCGCCGATTATCACATCATCAACGATCGACATCGTTATCAGCGGGAACCATATATCAAGCAATACACTCATCACGAGTGATGTCAGACCGATAAGATACCGCCACCAATTGCTGCCGGCATAACGCCACAGCGGGTTTTTATTTACCTTTTTCACCATATTCTCCTTCCTTCTTCCATCCCCGGCAGAACACACAAAAAAAGTCCGGGAGTGTTCATATCTGCCATAAAATGGCAATATAAAAGCGCAGCCAATACAGACTGCGCATCACTCTCGGACTTATAATTATATTGTATTAATTAGAATAATCCACCGAGGCAGGCTGTATTGTTCTTTGTGTAATTGTTAATGACATTTATTCTTATTTTTGTAAACATATTTCCTACCTCCTTGATTTATTAATGTCTGTTATCAAGCTAACACGGCAGATAATATTTGTCAATATGTTTTTTTATATTATCTGCACAAATCTTTTATAACTTCTCCGGCAATTATAAGTCCGGCAACCGATGGTACAAATGACACACTTCCCGGTATGTCTCTTCTTTCGGTGCATTTGTGCTTGGCACCCGGCGGACACACGCAGTTGGTACGGCAGCTGCCTGCCATATCTTCAACCGGTCTTTTGGGCTGTTCGGTCGAATATACAACTTTTAATTTTCTTACACCGCGTTTCTTAAGTTCATGGCGCATGACCTTGGCAAGCGGGCACATAGATGTCTTATATATATCCGCTACCTTAAGCGCTGTCGGGTCTAGTTTGTTGCCGGCTCCCATACAGCTTATTACAGGTACTTTCACTTCCTTGGCTTTCATAATGATGCTTATCTTGGCCGTAACCGTATCCACTGCATCTACCACATATGAATATTCTTCAAAATTAAATTCATCCGCATTTTCCGGCAAAAAAAAGCATTTGCGCACTTCAACTTCGGCTTTAGGATTGATATCAAGAATCCTGTCTCTCATAACTTCTACTTTATCTTTACCGACAGTACTTCTTAATGCAATTATCTGCCTGTTAATGTTGGTAAGACAGACTTTATCGTCATCCACCAGAACAAATGAGCCCACACCACTTCTGGCGAGTGCTTCGGCCACATATCCTCCGACTCCTCCGATTCCGAATATCGCAACTTTGCTGTGCTGCAATTTATCTATCCCTTCTTCACCAAGAAGCATTCTCGTTCTTGAAAACTGATCAGGCATTGCTATCTCCTTTATTCTGTATTTTATTATTGTACATAAGTGCGTCAGCCATCTTTACAAGCTTATTGATTTCATTACCTTTGCCGGTCGCACATCCCACTGTCGCAGATATATCAAAGCCCAGATTTTCCCCGGCAAGGTCCTTACGGACTGTCTCGATTATAGTCTGTGTCTCCGTCGCGTCCGGGTTCTCCACTATCATGATAAATTCATCGCTCCCGTACCTGAAGGCTTTAATTCTTTCGGTTGTCTTTCCGAACATGATGGCCGCCAGTACCTGTACAGCCTTGTTTCCGGCATCATGTCCATACTCATCATTAATATTTTTCAGATTATCAATGTCCCAGAATATAACTGAAACATGTTTTACATATGGGTAATATTTCTGTGCAAGGTCGTCAAACTTATCTTTGCTCGCTATCCCCGTGAGTCCGTCAGTATCCATGCGATATGTAAGTTCCGCTATTCTTACTTCGTCATCATGGCAGCTCATTATCGTATATTTTAACATTACCGTGAATACCAGGAGTATTCCTGCTCTCGGCACTTCTCCGTATATAAGTATATTAGCTACCGGATTCTCATACATCTGCATGGTAAGATACCCGTTCATGCTGTTTTCAATATACCATTCCCTTGTATGATTGCTTGCAAGTATGACATTGAGGTCACACAGTCCGTAATAGAATCCGAACAGCATACTGAAAGCCATCACAACTATGTCAAGTATATAGGTAAACCATAGAATTTTCTTATTCTTGTACTGGATGGCAAACAATAGTGGAAGCACATATACAAACGTCGCGTGGAATGACAACAGTGCTGCCACGATTCCTGACACCGCACATATAGATATCAGGAAGTAGTATTTAATCCATCCCGCTCCAAGTTTATTCCTGATTCCTATAATTGCAACAGGAACACATACTGCCGCAGTTATTATAAACGCCATTGTCATTATATGTGCGTCAACCACAAATAATCCTTCCATCGTAAACAGCCATATCATAAAAAGCAGTCCGAAAAGCCACATAAATCCTTTCAGCGTTCTTTTATTTGACTTGATTTCCTGATTCTGTATTTCTTTACTATATTGCTCCTTAAAGGCAGTCATTTTCCTTTTCCTTCTTTCAGGCAGCAGTAAAATTCGTCAGCTGATGAATTATATTATCCGCCGTAATTATACTCAAAACATAAGCATTATAGCACAGTGCCCGAGGACAAACAATAGGTATTTATAATTCCCGCGGGGAAGCCTGATTGGACTTCACGCGGCTATGCTACTGCGGCAGCGGTAATTTTTCCCCGCGGGGAAGCCTGATTTGGCTTCACGCGGCTATGCTACTGCGGCAGCGGAAATATTCCCCCGCGGGGTAGCCTGATTGGGCGGAATCAAATGTAGTATATTAAACTTTATCACTTTTTTGTGTTTATTTTGGTATTTGGTGAGATTATTTTTCTTCTCACCCGCATCACAAATAGCCTTTTTCTCACTTTTCTATAACATTTATAGTGTTCAGTGATACTCTACGTATAATTTACTACATTATGTCATGTTCGTCATTCCACCATAAATGCCAATTTTCACACCAAATTGGTGACTTTGGAGAATAAAGTGTGATTTTGGTGATTTTCAAGCCTCGTAATTTATTGAGAGTTATCACTTTTTTAGCTATAATGCTGAATTTAGTGATATTATTATGTTATTTAGCATCCGATTTTCTTGATTTGGCTCATTTCATTACAATAATAATCATCCGAGGCAATCCCGCGGCCAGATTATTCCGATTTTGTCCTGACCCGACCGCGGGTATTCTTTTACAAACCTACCCCTCTGCAATTTTATTTATTATTCTCTTCACATTCCCAATATCCAACGGTTTCTCCTGACATTCAAATGTTATCATAAGATTATCACAAGGTATAAACCCATTCGCAAGATACAGGTTGTATTTTCTGACGAAATCAGATGCATATTCTGTATCATCAATCATTCCTGCATGCTCCCAATATATAATCTTACCAGTAATCAGGTTATATACCGTAAAATCAGGATGCACCATTACTTCCGTCCCATCGTTTTCGAGATACAAAGGTTTCTCATATTGATATCTGAGAACATCGCTATACCCGTTTAATAAATTAGCTATGATTACTTCCGATTTTGAGCGGACTTTTTCTCCTTTATCCGTCTCATAACGACATCCCTCTGAATACGGCGCTGTATCGAACTTATCACTCTCTATTCCTTCAATCATCTTCAAAGTATCCGGATCATACGGCTTTACCAATTCCCTTCGATCTCCCGAAAGTCCCGCATAAACCACCTGCTCAGCCTGAGGAACATATCGCTCATTAAACCTTGTCAGTTCCTTTATGTTATTTTCCCGGATTTTCTTTACTTTCTCGTAATAATTGCGCTGTGCTATTAAATACATAAAATCAGATTTCTTCTTTGATAAGTATGTCTCATGCTGACCATCCGATAAACTATAATATTTTTGTCCGTTTTTGATATAGATTTTAAGATTCCCTCCAGGGCTTCTTTTTATAAAAGCATTAATTTCCTTTAGTTTCTTCGTTTCCGATTTAAGCATATCATTCAGTTCATTTTCTGTCATAGGCAGTTCCTCCGTATAATATATTACCAAGCTTTCCGTGGATTTAAAAAGATTATCACGACCAACCCCAAGCAGTTGGATTTGAAAAACAGAATTAAAGATTTCTGAGTTATGGATTAATTATACTTAAGCAGCCGGCGGACGTCAATGTACATTTTGCCTGTTTATTGATTTGGTTCGGCGATAATAAATCTTACCGCCGTTTCCAAATCCAAATGCCTGGTCCGTGCTCCTCCCATTTAACAGATTCCCTTAAATACGGATATTCATCCAATACCAAAACCAGCTTTTCCTTGGAAGAGAGTTCAAAAATATAATCCAACAGTGACTCTATATCTGAAAATCCAAGTTTCGGAAGATCCATGGTTTCAGACAGAATAATGCTTAAGCCTTCAACATTGCTCTCATGTGCAACCTGCTTACATTCATAATTCATCCGCATATATGGCCTTATCCAGTTTATTCAATTCTTCTTTACGTCCAATAAATTTCATTTACTCGGTTCCTTTCGACTCGGTTTATTCCGAGTTAATTGCACCAATTTTATTCTCATCTGTAAATATTAAATGTATGAAGTCATCGACAAATATCGTTTTAACTGCGCTGCCGGTTCTCTGTATGGCGCACCTACTGCACTCAGCTCGCCGACTGCCATGCTCATCCAATCATATCCCTAATATGCCAATGGTGAAAAAATGCATTTTCCACAAATAAAATCAGCCCCACATTTCTGTGGGGCTGACCAATAGAATTTCTATTATTTATTAGCAATAGCTGCCTGTGCTGCTGCAAGTCTTGCAATAGGCACACGGAATGGTGAACATGACACATAGTCAAGACCAATCTTGTGGCAGAACTCAACTGATGAAGGATCTCCACCGTGCTCACCGCAGATACCAACATGGAGCTTAGGATTAACCGGCTTACCAAGCTTGATAGCTGTTTCCATAAGCTTACCAACACCTGTCTGGTCAAGCTTAGCGAACGGATCGTTCTCGAAGATCTTGTTGTCATAGTAAGCACCGAGGAACTTACCTGCATCATCACGTGAGAAACCAAATGTCATCTGTGTAAGGTCGTTAGTACCGAAGCAGAAGAAATCAGCCTCTGTAGCGATCTCGTCAGCTGTAAGAGCAGCTCTAGGGATCTCGATCATTGTACCAACTTCATACTCAAGCTTAACGCCTGCTGCTGCGATTTCAGCATCTGCTGTCTCAACAACAACCTTCTTAACGAACTTAAGCTCTTTAACTTCACATACAAGCGGAATCATGATTTCAGGCTTAACATTCCAATCCGGATGCTCTTTCTGAACTTCGATTGCTGCACGGATAACTGCCTTTGTCTGCATCTTAGCGATTTCCGGATAAGTAACTGCAAGACGGCATCCTCTGTGACCCATCATAGGGTTGAACTCGTGAAGTGAAGCGATGATTGTCTTAATCTGCTCAACTGTCTTACCCTGAGCCTTAGCAAGCTTCTCAATGTCAGCTTCTTCGGTAGGTACGAACTCATGAAGAGGTGGATCAAGGAATCTGATTGTAACAGGATTTCCTTCAAGTGCCTCATAGAGAGCCTTGAAATCTCCCTGCTGATATGGAAGAATCTTATTAAGAGCAGCTTCTCTCTCTTCTACTGTATCAGAACAGATCATCTCTCTGAATGCAGCGATTCTGTCTTCCTCGAAGAACATATGCTCTGTACGGCAAAGTCCGATACCTTCGGCACCGAGCTCACGAGCCTTCTTAGCATCTGCAGGAGTATCTGCATTTGTTCTTACTTTGAGCTTTCTGTATTTATCAGCCCATGCCATAACACGTCCGAACTCGCCGGCGATTGTAGCATCAACTGTTGGGATAAGACCTGCATAGATGTTACCTGTAGTACCATCGATAGAGATCTCTGAACCTTCTGTGAATGTCTGTCCAGCTAATGTGAACTTCTTATTCTCTTCGTCCATAGCGATGTCACCGCATCCTGATACACAGCATGTACCCATACCACGTGCAACAACGGCAGCGTGTGATGTCATACCACCACGAACTGTAAGGATACCCTGTGATACCTTCATACCTGTGATATCTTCTGGTGATGTCTCAAGACGTACAAGAACAACTTTCTCTCCTCTTTCAGCCCATTTCTCAGCATCCTCAGCTGTGAATACAACTTTACCGCAAGCAGCTCCAGGAGAAGCACCAAGTCCTTTACCGATTGGTGTTGCAGCCTTAAGTGCAGCAGCATCGAACTGTGGGTGAAGAAGTGTATCAAGGTTACGAGGATCGATCATTGCAACAGCCTCTTCCTCTGTTCTCATTCCTTCATCAACAAGATCACAAGCGATTTTCAGAGCAGCTTTTGCTGTTCTCTTACCATTACGTGTCTGTAACATGTACAGTTTACCATGCTCTACAGTAAACTCCATGTCCTCTATAGTGTTTTTCAAGAGTTTCACAAACCTGTTTGAACTGTACGAATGCTTCTGGGAATTTCTCTTCCATTTCTGAAATGTGCATTGGTGTACGAACACCGGCAACTACGTCTTCTCCCTGTGCATTTGTAAGGAATTCTCCGAACAGACCGTTCTCTCCTGTAGCTGGGTCACGAGTAAACGCAACACCTGTACCACAGTCATCTCCCATGTTACCAAATGCCATCA
>OBKV01002170.1_pt1 | contig 11232 bp, 8 predicted proteins | sample 1517301 | NCBI WGS metagenome assembly OBKV01 (sample SAMN04571685, study PRJEB22368) | human gut metagenome | biome: human gut; material: stool | host: Homo sapiens | place: Luxembourg | collected 2012-06-29 | reverse complement strand
GGCCTCGTATAGCGAATCTACGTTATACTGTCTGCAAAGCGCCTCCCATTCTTTTCGTTCCTGCCCGTTCATTCCGTTCTTTTGCAGATTCATTTTTACTTGTTGCTGTCTTGCCCGTCCGTTTCGATATCCAGAAAATTTTCAGCGTGAAAGGTGCGCCAGCCTTTGGCTTCGATATCATAGTAGACAACGAACGTATTTTCCGGTTTGGGTAGATACGGACGGTGCCGGTGGCATGTCGGATGGTTCCATCCTGTTTGGTGTAGCGGAAACAGACATTTCCGTGATGCATCTGCCGGATGAGAGCCCCTATCCGGTGAGCCGTGACGAGTGCATCGTGCCGGTTCATACCGTTGTTTTGCCGGATGACGGCAGCTTGCTTCATTAGCTGTACCCGTTGGAAGGAATGATTTTTTTCAGTTTCAGTCATTTTGATTCGTTTTAATGATTTGATTATGGGGACAAAGGTAGAGAGCAGGTAATGCAAAGGCTGTCCAAGCTTGAACCATAATGAAACGTTGAAACTTTTAGTGCAGGAATGCTTTCTCTTTTTTAGCGCAAATCACAGCTTTTGGAACGAGTGATTTCTTTCCTCTTTGGCAGATTTTATTTCATCTATTTTCTTGATAATACCGGTAAGGTAGAAAATGGGTACCCCAAACCCTCTTTCTTTGTGAAAATATGGATGAAAAATATAGAATGTGTCATGCTTGAACATATATGTTAAAATAAGCATTGTACTTTTGTCGTGAATTTTATATGTAAATATTAAATAAAATGTAAAAAAATGACTAAGGTAGAAAGAGAAGTGGTTTTTAACAGTGAAAATGGTCAGAAAGAAATGACCGGTGTACGTCACAGCGACGATGATGTTAAGAAGAAAGTAATTGATTGTGTTTTTAAGTTGGGGCAACTGAATAATATTCCAGAAAAATATGTTGAAAAGAATTCGGATTGTTCGCGTTCGTCCGTGGGGCGTGTGTACAGGTGTAATTTCGACGGTCGGAGTCCTATACCAAATTGGACAACTATCTTTAATTTTTTCTCTTGTGTGATTGGAAAGGCAACGATTATTGTCAATATTCCGGAGGTGTTGTGCTGGATTCTGAAGCTTTTTCTAGGAGATTCTGCGGATGTAGGCTATACAGTTGATGATAGTCATCATATTCGTATAGATATTCAGTTTCATGACGATAAAACACTGTTCCTGGAGACTGGTGAAAAGGAAGGAAAGGTGAAGAAAAAAGATGGAAAATAGAGGAAAGCGGGAGGGGAATTACCAAGTTCTTGATGAACTTGGTACATTATTGATAACGAACTTTCCATCGAGGTCGGTGGTGGTTCCTATAGATGTACCTTTAACTAAAACGGATGCTCCTATGACGGGCTGGTTGTCTTCCTCGGAGAAGACAACGCCCATTACCTTTCTGGAGGTTTGAGCGATTGCCAGGCTAATGCCTGCTAGCAGGCAGGTTAATAACAGCGTTAGTTTTCTTTTCATATAGTTTTTATATAGTAGAATAGTCTGTTTTGCTATCTTACGATTCGCAAAAGTAACCACTTTTTTAGAAAAACAAAGAAAAATATGAAAAAAATATGAATTTGTGCTGTCGATACAAAATACTTGTAGCAAAAGGACTTAAATACAAGATAAGTACATGAAAGGCGGTTTCTTATTTCTTTTTGGTGATTAATAAACGAAAATAAGTATCTTTTTGATAAATAAATGTGGATAAATTCGTAGATAAGATGTTTAATAACACATAATAATCTGCAAATAAATAATTGCAGGTAGAAAAAAGATAGTTTATTGGACAAAGAAAGAAATTCTATCCGTAGTCTCTTATATTAATACCCTAATTGGGGAGACGAGAGTTGCTGCCGGACTTGAAGTTTGCTACATGAAAGATATTTTCTACCTTTTCAGTAAGTAGATAAAAAGCAAAAAAGGACGATTTATTTTGCGTTTCACTTCCTTTTTTGCTTTTCTTATTCCCCTTTCTGTATTTTCTTTTTTATATTTATTAAATATTTTGTGCTCAAGCACTTATGGAAGGAGGGGCAGAAAATGCATGAGTTCATCAAGAACTTTGCAAATCACCTATGTCGGCATGAAGTCGCAGGATGTTCCCATCAAGTCCGGGACCATCAAGGTAATGATGAAATCCGATTCCGAAGTATTACAGGAAGTGGTAGTGACCGGTATGCAGAAAATGGATAAACGTCTTTTTACCGGAGCCACCAAACAATTAAATGCCGATAATGTGAAGCTGGACGGTTTGCCCGACATTAGTCGCGGACTGGAAGGTCGTGCGGCAGGAGTTTCCGTTCAGAATGTTTCGGGCACTTTTGGAACTGCCCCCAAGATTCGTGTGCGTGGAGCCACTTCCATTTACGGAAGTTCCAAACCGTTGTGGGTTGTTGACGGCGTGATTCTGGAAGACGCCATCGACGTAGGTCCCGATGATCTTTCCTCCGGTGATGCCGAGACACTGATTAGTTCCGCCATAGCCGGACTGAATTCCGACGATATCGAGAGTTTCCAAATTTTGAAAGACGGTTCGGCAACCTCCATTTACGGTGCACGTGCGATGGCAGGCGTTATCGTAGTCACCACTAAGAAAGGACGTGCCGGAGTCAGCAAGATCAGTTATACGGGCGAGTTCACCACCCGTGCTATCCCCAGCTACAAAGAATTCAATATCATGAATTCGCAGGAACAGATGGGAATCTACAAAGAAATGGAACAGAAAGGCTGGTTGAACAGTGCCGACCTTTTCCGCACCAGAGACACCGGAGTGTACGGTCGTATGTACCGCCTCATCGACGAATACAACAACAGTAACGGCCAACGCGGACTGCTCAACACCACCGAAGCCCGTAACGCTTACCTCCGCGAAGCGGAAATGCGCAACACTGACTGGTTCGACGTGCTTTTCACCAATGCCGTTTCGCAGAACCATTCCGTCAGCATCACCGCCGGAACGGAAAAATCCTCTTTCTATGCCTCCTTGAGTGCCATGCTCGATCCGGGTTGGTACAAGCAGAGCAAGGTGAAACGCTACACGGCCAATGTGAACACAACCTATAATATATATAAAAATCTGTCGCTCAACCTCATATCCAACGCCTCCTACCGCCAGCAGAACGCGCCGGGAACGATGAACTCCACCCTCGACATCGCATCAGGAAAGATGTCCCGCGGATTCGACATCAACCCTTATTCATACGCGCTCAACACAAGCCGCACACTCGACCCCTCTGTGGACTATATCAGCAACTACGCCCCATTCAATATTCTCCACGAACTCGACAATAACTACATCGAAATCAATATGGTCGATGTGAAATTTCAAGGCGAGATGAAGTGGAAAGTGATTCAGGGACTCGAATTGAGTGCCCTCGGAGCCGTTAGATACCAGACTTCATCGCAGGAACACAACGTGCTCGACGACGCCAATCAGGCAATCGCCTACCGCACCGGTATGGACGACGCCACCATCCGCGAGCAAAACAAATTGCTCTATACCGACCCCGACAACCCATACGCCCTGCCTATCACCCTGCTGCCCGAAGGCGGTATCTACCAGCGTCAGGACCGCCGTATGCTGGGACTCGATTTCCGTGGAACACTCTCATGGAATCATCTTTTCGCCGAAAAGCACATCACCAACTTCTTTGCCGGAATGGAAGTGAACAGCCTTCAAAAAACATATTCCTCTTTCCAAGGCTGGGGAATGCAATATTCGATGGGGGAAATTCCGTCCTACATCTACCAGTTCTTTAAGAACGGCATCGAATCCGGTTCGCGCTATTACAGCCTGGGACACTCCGAAACCCGGAGTATAGCCAGCTTCTTCAACGCCACGTATTCTTACGACGGACGCTACACCCTCAACGGCACTTTCCGCTATGAAGGAACCAACCGCATGGGACGCAGCCGTTCATCCCGCTGGCTACCCACATGGAACCTGTCCGGTGCCTGGAACGTGCATGAAGAATCTTTCTTCAAAGCGCTGCAACCCACCCTTTCCAACCTGACACTGAAAGCCTCATACTCCCTCACCGCCGACCGCGGTCCGGCGGAAGTGACCAACTCGCAAGCCATCATCCGCAGCTTCTCGCCCTACCGCCCCTTTACCGACATTCAGGAAACGGGACTTTATATCGATGACATCGAGAACAGCGAACTCACTTACGAGAAAAAGCATGAGCTGAACATCGGCATCGACCTCGGCCTGCTCGAAAATCGCATCAACTTCTCCGCCGACTGGTACCAGCGTAACAACTACGACCTGATCGGTGTAGTCCCCACACAGGGAGTAGGCGGCGTCATCAACAAATATGCCAACGTAGCCACCATGAAATCTCACGGTGTGGAATTTACGCTCTCCACCCGCAACATCCGCACGAATGATTTTTCATGGAACACAGACTTTATCTTCTCCTATGCCAAGAACGAAGTCACCCAGCTGAAAGGACTCACAAGTATGATGGAACTCGTTTCCGGCAACGGCTTTGCCCGCGAAGGATACCCCGTGCGCGGACTCTTCTCCATCCCTTTTGCGGGACTTGATGAAGACGGTATTCCGCAATACCTCATCGACGGAAAAGTGACTAGCACCAGCATCAACTTCCAGGAACGCGAAAAACTGGATTACCTGAAATACGAAGGTCCTACCGATCCCACCGTCACGGGAAGTTTCGGTAATGTATTCACCTATAAAGGCTTCAAACTAAATGTCTTTATGACTTACTCTTTCGGCAACGTAGTCCGCCTCAACCCGGTGTTCAACTACAAATATTCCGACCTTACCGCCATGCCGCGTGAATTCAAAAACCGCTGGACTGTTTCCGGCGACGAAGCGAGAACGAATATCCCGGTGATACTTAGCGACCCGCAATATAGGACGAATACATCGCTTTATCTTGCCTACAACGCCTACAACTATTCTACGGAGCGCATCGCCAAAGGCGATTTTATCCGCATGAAAGAAATATCACTGATGTATGAGTTCCCGAGAAGCTGGATCGCTCCTGCCAAAATATCCAACCTGTCGCTCAAGTTGCAGGCTACCAACCTCTTCCTGATCTACGCCGACAAGAAGTTGAACGGGCAGGACCCCGAATTTGTGAACACCGGAGGGGTGGCATCCCCCGTTCCGCGTCAGTTTACCCTCACCCTGCGTCTGGGACTGTGATTGTAACCCCCAATAGAGAACCCGAAAAAATATACGATAGATGAAGACGAAAATAAACCATATACTCCCTGTGCTGCTGCTCACCGCAGCTTCCGGTCTGACTACCGTTTCCTGCAATGATTTTCTGGACAAAACACCGGACAACCGCACGGAACTGAACACCGACCAGAAAATAGCCAAACTGCTTGTATCGGCCTATCCCGACGTATCGCCCAACGAACTGTTCGAACTCTACAGCGACAACTCCGATGATAGCGGCCCCACCTACGGTTACTACCAGCTTTCCGAAAAGGAATGTTACAACTGGGAAGATACCAAAGAGGAATATCAGGACACACCCAATTCCCTTTGGGGAGGTTATTACGGTGCAATTTCAGCCGCCAACATGGCACTCAAGGCGATAGAGGAGAAAGGAAATCCGGCATCGCTCAACCCGCAGCGCGGCGAAGCACTGGTGTGCCGTGCCTACTGCCATTTCATGCTGGCAACTATCTTCTGCAATGCTTATGACACTCATGCCTCCGAATCGTTGGGAATCCCCTATATGGAAGACGTGGAAACCACCGTGTCTCCCCGTTACGAGCGCGGCACGCTGGAAGAAGTGTACCGGAAAGTGGAGCGTGACCTCCTGGAGGGAGTGGAACTGATTTCGGACGACGGATATTCCGTCCCCAAATACCATTTCACCCGCAAGGCCGCCTATGCCTTTGCCGCCCGTTTCTACCTTTATTATATGAAACCCGATTTCTCCAACTGCGACCGGGTGATTGACTTTGCCACCCGTGTGTTGGGCAGCAACCCCGACGACCTGCTCCGCGACTGGGAAGCATTGAGCAATCTTTCCGTGAACGGAAATGTGCAGGCAGATGCGTATATTGCTTCTTCCAATGAGGCCAACCTGCTGATAAGCAGCACCGTCTCCAACTGGGGCGCACTCGGAAGCGACTACCCGCGTTACTTCCACAACCAAACGCTCGCCACCAGCGAAACCTGTCTTTCTGCAGGACTGTGGGGCAGCTCGGATTATTTGTATCTGAAACCTTTCTCTACCACCGGATTTGTAGCCAGCATCCTGCGCAAGAGCGGACTTTATGATGGCGGCTACCTTTATTATATGCCGGTATTGTTTTCAACGGACGAAACCCTGCTTTGCCGTGCCGAAGCATACGCGTTGAAGAAAATGTACCCCCAGTCGGCTGCCGACATCACGAGCTGGCAACGTGCCTACACCCGCAACAAATCGGCCCTGACACCCGACCAGATCAATGCGTATTATGATAAAATGAATTTCTACACGCCTTTCACGCAACAGACGCCCAAGAAACAGCTAGCTCCCGATTTCACTATCGAGGAAGGGATGCAGGAAAATATTCTTCACTGTATTCTGCACATACGCCGTGTCACTACCCTGCACGAGGGGATGCGCTGGCCCGATATCAAACGGTACGGTATTATGATTTACCGTCGCAACATGGCTACTCAACGTGTCACCGACGAAATGCCGCCGAACGACCTGCGCCGTGCCATCCAGATTCCGCGAAACGTGATCGTGGCGGGAATGCAACCTAACCCGAGAAGAAACTAACAGAGAAAAAAGTGAAAATTATGAAGAAACAGATCATTTACTCTTTGCTTGCTCTCACCACAGTCTGCCTGGGGGCTTGCAACAATAACGACGAGATAGACACCGCGAACAGCATCTTCTCTACCGAACCTCTGGAGAGAAATGCTTTCGATTACTGGCTGCTCGACAACTACACCTATCCTTATAACATCGACTTCATGTACCGCATGAAGGATATCGAGAGCGATCATAAATACAACCTCGTGCCCGCCGACTATGACAAAGCGGTGGCACTGTCGAAAATCATCAAACACGTCTGGATGGACGCTTACGTCGAACTGGCAGGAATGGATTTTCTCCGTGTCTACGTACCCAAGACATTCCACCTCATCGGATCGCCCGCCTACGAAAGTAGCGGTAACATGGTGCTCGGCACGGCAGAAGGCGGGAAGAAAATCACCCTCTATAACGTGAACGACCTCAACATAAAGAAGATCAATATCGAAAAGCTCAACGAGTATTATTTTGAAACGATGCATCATGAATTTGCCCATATCCTGCATCAGAAACGGAATTTCGACCCTTCTTTCAACCGCATCTCGGAAGGAAAATACGTGGGAGCCGACTGGTATTACTACATGACCGCCCAGGGTGCCATGCCCCGCACGGACGATGTGGCCTGGTCCGACGGTTTCGTGACGGCTTATGCCATGAGCCAGTCCAACGAGGATTTTGTGGAAAATATAGCCATGTACGTCACACATACGCAGGCCTACTGGGACAATATGATGACGGCAGCCGGAGAATCGGGCGCTGCCATCATCAACAAGAAATTCACGATTGTCTATAACTATATGCGCGACACATGGGGGATCGACCTCAACGAACTTCGTAAAATCGTGCTGCGCCGCCAGCAGGAGATTACCGAAATTGACTTGAGCACTATTCAATAAGTGCCGGTCACCTCTTGTTTTTTTGATTGACGATTGGATGATTATTTAATTACACATTATTATGATGAAGAAAAATAGAACGATATATTTCCTGTTGGCCCTTGTCTGCCTGGGTTTGCAGTCGTGCCTCTTTCAGGAAGAAGATTATTTTGACGATTCGTCTGCCAACCGTGCCACGGCCGATGTGAAGCGTTGCAGCGAACTGCTGGAAGCAGCACCCAACGGATGGGTGATGGAATATTACGTCGGTAAGGACTACTCGCTGGGAGGTATTACCCTGCTTTGCAAGTTCGACGGCCAGCGGGTGACGATGGCTTCGCAGATAGCGGGAGCGGATGAGACGGTCAGTTCGCTTTATAGCGTCAAGTCCGAGCAGGCAACGATGTTGTCTTTCGATACCTACAATTATCTGGTGCATTATTTCGGTCAACCACAGGGAAGTATGGCCGACGACCCGAACGGAACGCTCGGAGGCGACTACGAATTCGTGATCTCCGATGCCACCGCCGACCGTATCGAACTGAAAGGCAAGAAATATGGCAACCGCATCGTGATGAAGGCTTTTTCTGCCGACCAGACGTGGAAGCAATATCTCACCCGGATAAAGAAAGTGGAAGACGATGCTTTCTTTTATGAATACGACCTGCGGATGGACGGACTCTACACCGGGCAAATGCTACGCAGCAACTATACGTTCATTGTGACCTATTATGACGAAGTTGGAAAGGTGCATCAGAAAACCGTACCTTTTATGTTTACCACCGACGGAATGCGTTTTCACGAACCGGTGACGATAGACGGACAAACCATGCAGAATTTTGTCTGGAAGAACGAGGAGATCAGCTTTGTTTGTACCGACGAAGGAGCTACGGAGGTGAAACTGGCGGGTGTCTATACTGCCGGGTATCAAAGTTACGACTATTATCCAGGCACTTACCAGATGGATTTTTATCGTCTGAACGATGCGACGAACCAGATGGAAGTGGCTTCGCAGGAGATTCAACTGGTGAAGGACGAGGACGGCAAGAGCTATTGGCTCAAAGGACTCGAATATGACATTCTGGTAACTTATGACAAGCCGCGTGGCGGACTTTCCATCTTGCCGCAATTTTTGAAGAAAGTACAGGGAGGTTACGTGTATCTGGCTATGTGGGATTTGATGAATGATTATGTTTTGCGCAGTTCGGCAATCGGTCTTATCAGTTATCCTACCACCGACGGCATTTATCTGGTGGACAATGGAGTGTGGATGGGTGAAATCTCCGGATTTATCTTCGGTGTGTACGACTCGCAGGATGAGGAGGCCTCTTTCATGGGATACACGGATGCAGTTGCAGCAATCAGGTTGATTAAAAAAACAATAGAAGAATGATATGATGAATAAGTTAGTTATACTGTTATTATCTGCGTGCTGTTTGCTGATGACAGCGTGCGACAAGGAAAACGATGAAACGGCACAAGGCTTCCGCATCATGAATGCGGACGTCGATCTGGCAGCCGGAGGCGGAACGGTGGAAGTGGCTTTGCAGGCTACCGGAGAACTGACTGCCGTTTCGGGTGCGGACTGGTGCAGGGTAATCGAAGTGACAAACGAAAAGATAACTTTGCTTGCCAGAGCCAATTATGAATATACGTCACGTGCCACGCAGGTGACCGTGAGCGATGGTAATAGCGAACAGAAAATTGTAGTGACGCAGGAGGGAAATATTTTTGCTCCCGACTCCGACCAGCAGGTGATACGCTTCGGAAATGCTCCTTCACAGACGATTGTACGTGTGAATAGTTCGTTTGATTTCAAAGTGAGCGTGCAGCGGGGAATCGACTGGGTGGAGGTGCCGGCTGCTTCAAAAGAAGATGGTTTCTTGCTTGTGTTGAAAGAGAACAAAACCGGAAATCCCCGTGCCTGCCAGTTATTGGTCAGCACCAATGAGGGGCGGAAGTTCCTTTACTACGTCTACCAGTATGAAGCGACGGACCTGCTTGGAGTGTGGGGAAATAGCCGGATTTATGTGAAATGGGATACGAAGAATATCGAAAACGCCTATCCCTTGTCGGCTACTGAAATTTCGAAGAATGTCGATGGCGAGGGATATACCATTAAGATGTCGTTGGCAAATACTCCGGCAGCGCAATATCTGAAAGACCCCGCAAAGGCTACGATTTCATTGCAGGCTACCTATGAAAATGGATCGTTTGTGGTTCCTATCGGTGCGGCACAGAAAGACTTTACGGTCGTGGAAGAAGTTGCGGATGAGGTGGCAGAAGGCGCTTCGGACGGAACGTCAGGTGGAGTATCGGACGGAACATCGGATGATGGGGCAGGTGTTGTTTTGCAAACCCTGTACGGCTTTTCTGTAGCGGCTTCTTCCAATATTTATTCGAAAGGAAATTTCGGTTTCGCTCCTGTGCTTTATCAGGACGGTTCTGTCGGAGTCAGTTTTCAGGACGTGACCGGAGCACCGGAAAGCGGATGCTACCTGGCGATAGCATTGTTTGACGGACAGCAGTTCCTGACCGGGACACTGAAAGATTGTATCCTTTTCCCGGATATTGCACTTTTCAGATAAAACGAACATAACATTGATGAATAAAGAAAAGAACTACCGTTGTGAAACGGAATGAGAATTTACTAATTCTCTCTTAATTTAACTTTACTATATGACAGGCGGGGATACTCGTGCGAAGAATGGGAATCCTTTTCCCGAGCTTACTCCGCCTTTTTTATGATTCCCGGTCGCTACGGAAGTTCTTTTCAATGATGTAAAATATATAAATCAGTCTGATATGGATAAGAAAATAATGAAGTTATTGGGTGTCTGCCTGTTCGCTGTTGCGTCTGTGGGGGTGTTGACCGCTTGCAGTGACAATGACGCCGAAAATCCGGAGGGAGGAAAACCCGGTGGAGAAGACGTAAACCCGGCGCCGGAAGTGGTGGAGTTTGTCAACTCCAACCTGGTGTACTGGGGAGATAAAGACGGAGTGGGCACAGATCATTTTGTATTGACGCTTTATACGGATATGGAAGTAGATGCTACTGGTAATCCGATAGGACCGGGCAAGATCATGGCGTTCAGCCTGAATGTCCCGCCATTTGTTTCGGAAGCTACGGAATTTCCGCTCCCTGAAGGCACTTTTGATGCAGCATTGAACGGATACACGTTTGATGAATGGACATTCAACCTCGGATATATGAATCAAATCGATCTCCCGACCGGAAAGGTGGATATTCCTGCCGGAACTTTCTACGGTGATGTGAAATCTTACTCTACGAGTGTCGATGCCGATTTGCTTTCCGGTGGTAAAATGACGGTGAAACGGCTGTCCGGTGGTGAATATTCGATTAGCGGAACATTGGTGGGCGATCTTTCCTTGAAACGTTATTTCACCTATACGGGAAAAGTAATCACCATCGACCGTCACGAAAGCAAGGATGAAACTCCTAATTCTACGCTGACCACCGATATTGCACTGAATGGATGGACGCAAGCCCGCCTGCAGGATAAGGGCGATTCTT
>OBKV01002169.1_pt1 | contig 11235 bp, 10 predicted proteins | sample 1517301 | NCBI WGS metagenome assembly OBKV01 (sample SAMN04571685, study PRJEB22368) | human gut metagenome | biome: human gut; material: stool | host: Homo sapiens | place: Luxembourg | collected 2012-06-29 | reverse complement strand
CTATAACTCCACCACCAGTTATATGGGCAATAGCTTTAATATTATATTTTTCAAGTAAGTCTAAAACTAATTTCACATATATTTTTGTCGGTGTTAGTAAAGCTTCTCCAACTGTCATTTTTAACTCTTCAACATATTGATTTAAATCATAATTATAAGTATCTAAAAATATTTTTCTAATAAATGAAAAACCATTACTGTGAATACCGCTCGAAGAAACCCCAACTAATACATCCCCAGCTTTTACATCTTTTCCTGATACTATCTTTGTTTTATCAGCTATACCTACTGCAAATCCCGCCAAATCATATTCATCTTCACTATACATTCCCGGCATTTCAGCAGTTTCGCCTCCGATTAATGCACAACCTGACATTTTGCATCCATTGGCAACACCTTCTACAATTTTATCTATATGTTCAGGGACTAATTTCCCTGTTGCAATATAATCTAGAAATAGTAGCGGTTTTGCACCTTGGCATATTAAATCATTGACACTCATTGCAACTAAATCTATCCCTACGGTATCGTGTTTATTCATCATTTGTGCCAATTTTAATTTAGTCCCTACACCATCTGTTGCTGCTAAAAGGACTGGTTCTTCCATTTTTACAAAATCTTTCAAGCTATATAATCCACTAAAATTCCCTAAATCACCTATAACATTTTTGTCGTAAGTCTCCTTTATCTTCCCTTTTATAAGACTTACTGCTCTATTGCCTTCATCAATATTTACACCAGATTGTTCATATGTTAACATTCTAAAAATTCCTCCTTGTCGATTTTCTTAACTGGATAATTTCCGTCAAAACAAGCTTTACAGAATTTAAATTCATTTCCCGTTCCAGCAGCACTCATCATTCCTTCTATATCTAAGAATTTCAATGTATCGCAGCCGATATATTCCCTTATTTCCTCTACATTTTTGTTAGCAGCAATTAATTTAGAACGGTTTGGAGTATCAATACCGTAATAACAAGAATATTTAACTGGAGGTGATGTTATTCTTAGGTGTATTTCCTTAGCCCCAGCATCTCTCAATGATTTGACTAATTGTTTTGAAGTTGTTCCCCTAACAATCGAATCATCTACAAGTATTATTGATTTTCCTTTTAATACTCTACTAAGTGGATTTAGTTTTATTTTTACCCCTAACTCTCTTTCTTCTTGGGTAGGTTTTATAAATGTTCTACCTACATATCTATTCTTAACTAATGCTTCAGTTAGTGGAAGTCCGCTTGCATTTGCATATCCGATCGCCCCTGGCCAACCAGAGTCTGGAACTGGAACTACCATATCTGCATTAATATCTTCATCTTGTGATAATATTTTTCCTGATTCCACCCTAAATTCGTATGCGTTTACTTTATCTATAGTGGCATCATTTCTTGCAAAATATATATGCTCAAATATACAACTCTTTTTCATTGGTTTACAGTTGTTGCTGAAGTTGTATGATTTTAATTTTCCGTTCTTTATAACTACTATTTCACCCGGTTCTAAATCCCTAATAAATTCCCCACCAAGTATATCTATCTCACAGTTTTCTGATGCAAAAATATATTCTCCATTGTCTCTCTTCCCAAGTAATAAAGGTCTAAATCCATGTGGGTCTCTAACAGCAATAAGCTCTTGGTCGGTTAATATAACTAATGAATAAGCACCTTTTATTTGATCCATAGTTAACTTAACTGCTTCTACAATATTTCCTGTATAATATCTAGCAAGTATATACAAAATTACTTCTGTATCACTTTTTCCTCTAAACATTATCCCGTCCTCTTCTAGCATCTCTTTTAAGTAATTAGCATTTACCAAGTTGCCATTATGAACTAATCCTAAATTTCTCTTTCTCAAAGAACCTACTAAAGGTTGGCAATTATACATATGACTTCCGCCTGCTGTTGAATATCTAACATGAGCTATTCCCATTGTCCCAGGAAGTTTATCTAAATCATCTGATTTAAATACATCACCTACTAAACCCATATCTTTTTTATAATTTATTTCTTTACCATCATGTACTGCCATACCACAACTTTCTTGACCTCTATGTTGCATAGAATATAAACCGTAATACAGTTCTTTTGATATGTTCTTATCGGAATAAATCCCTAATATACCACACATGTGATTATTCCCCCCTATAACTATTATTTACTCATTCTCGAAAGGACTTCTTCATACCCTTGAATAAGGTCGCCTAAGTCTCTTCTAAATCTATCTTTATCTAACTTTTCGTTAGTATTAACATCCCACAATCTACAAGTATCTGGTGATATTTCATCTGCTAATATTATATTTCCATCTGTATCTTTTCCGAATTCTAGTTTGAAGTCAACTAATTTTAAATTTAATTTTAAGAAAAATTCCTTCATGATTTCATTGATTTTTAAAGTTTGTTCTCTGATATAATCTATCTCTTCTTGAGTTGCTAATTTTAATGCTATTGCATGGTCATCATTTACAAGTGGGTCGCCATATTCATCATTTTTATATGACATTTCAAATATTGGTTTGTCTAATACGATTCCTTCTTCTACTCCGTATCTCTTACAGAAAGAACCTGCTGTGATATTTCTTACTATAACTTCAAGTGGTAGGATTGTAACTTTTTTTACTAATTGTTCTCTATCTGATAAAGCTTTTATGAAATGTGTTTTTATTCCTGCTTTTTCTAATGTTTCAAACATTATCGTGCATATTTTATTATTTAAAATGCCTTTTGACTGGATTGATGCTTTTTTTTCACCATTAAATGCAGTTGCATCATCTTTATAATAAACTATATATTCATTTTCATTATCTGTACTATAAACTTGCTTTGCCTTTCCTTCATATAATAACATTGTTATTACCTCCCAAATTTTATAAATTTTTATTATTCTTTTATTAATAAGTTTTTCTTTGAGTTTCTATTATCTATTGTCACTATATTGCTTATGTACTTTAATTTTTATTTATTGATTTATACTTTTATCATCGTCTAATACTTTTTGTTCCATTTCTTTTCTGTATAATTTTAAGTCTTGTTTTAATTTAGGATATTTTATGCTCATTATTTGCATTGCCATCAATGCTGCATTTAATCCTGAATCTATCGTTACTGTAGCTACTGGTATTCCTTTTGGCATCTGAACCATAGATAGTAATGAATCCATACCATCCATAGTAGATGATTTTATTGGTAATCCAACTACCGGTATTAATGTTGATGCAGCAATAACTCCCGGTAAATGAGCTGCTTTTCCTGCTGCCGCTATTATCACATCAACTTCATCTTCTATTGATTCTATAAAAGAAACTAATTCTTTCGGCGTTCTATGTGCAGATAATATCCTTACAATTACTTCTACATCGTATTTTTTTAAAAAATTAATTCCTTCTTCTAACTTAGAGTAATCTGATTTAGATCCCATAACGATTGCAACTTTCATAATTTATTTGCCTCCATTAATAATATACTTATATAAATTTTTATTTTTCATCAAATTAAAAAGTCTTTATTAATTTTCAAAATTATTTTAACGAACTATACACTTGTATTTTATATTAATATTCATAGTTTATCAATGTATTTTTTCATAAATTAAATTTTTTATTAACAATACTATATGCTAATTAGATTTATTATTAATTTCAATTAAAATTACGAACATTCCAATTAAGCCTGTTATAATTTTAAAATTTAATTTTAAATTCTATTACTTAAAACTTTTAGTTTTATAATCCCTTGGTGATAATTTTGATATTTTATATTCTGAATTTATTTTTGTGAGATTTAGCAATCTTAATTTTTAATTACTAATAGATTGGTATGTTTGAAATACATCTGATATCTACATTTTACATCTTTTTTGATATATTGTGATATTTTTTTTAAACTTTTAAATATTTTTACTATAATAAAATCATTTTATATTATATTAAAAATCAAAAATAAATAGAATCAAAAAGCTGTTGCATAAAATCCCCTCAATTTATGCAACAGCTTTTCTCTATAATTCAAATCCCTTAAATACTTTTTTATAATTTTTATTTACTATGAGTCATTTACTTTAAGAATATAAATCTACATATAAATATTATACTCAATATTATTAATGAAATATTTATATCTTCTTTTTTATTTGTAACTAATTTTAATAAAGTATAAGATACTATACCGAATATTATTCCATCACCAACACTATTAGTAAGTGGCATTAATATAAATGTTAAAAACGCTGGTATAGCATTTGTATAATCATCGAAATCAATATCTTTAAAACAACTTGCCATCATAACACCTACAATTACAAGTGCTGCTCCTGTGGCTTGTGATGGAATAGCTATAAATAGAGGTGCTAAAAATAAAGATAATACAAATAATATTCCAACAGTAAATGTTGTTAATCCTGTTTTTCCACCTTCGCTTATCCCTGCTGTACTCTCCATAAAACATGTAACTGTTGATGTACCAAGCATAGCCCCTATTGTAGTTCCGATTGCATCTGCCAACATAGCTTGTTTTGCTTTAGGTATTTTTCCATTTTCGTCGATTAATTCTCCTTTAGCAGCTACACCTACTAAAAATCCTACAGTATCAAATAAATCCATAAATAAGAAAGTAAATACTACTATCACCATATCTAAACTAAATATTTGCTCTACTGGAACTGTAAAAGCCTGCATAAAAGTAGGAGCTAATGATGGAATGTTAAATGATACTATTGCACTTGGCAAAGCGACTATACCTGTAATCATTCCAATTGATGATGTAAGCAATATAGATAATAATAATGCTCCTTTTACATTTTTACATACTAATATTCCTGCTATAACTAGACCAGCTACTGTCAATATTACAAGTGGGTCATGCATATTTGCTAATGCTAATGTTCCACTTGCTGTACTTATAAGTCCCGCATTGCTCATTCCAACAGCAGCGATAAATAATCCCACCCCTGCTGTAACTGCATTTTTAAGATCATTTGGAATGCAATTTATTATCTGTTCTCTTAAATTTGTAACAGTTAAAATAATAAATAAAATTCCTTCTATAAATACACCCAATAATGCCATTTGCCATGTATATCCCATTTGTAAAACTACTGTATATGCAAAAAATGCATTTAGTCCCATCCCTGGAGCAAGAGCAATTGGATAATTTGATAAAAACGCCATAACAAAACATGCAACCGTAGCTGATAATGCAGTTGCAACAAATACTGCACCTGCATCCATTCCAGCATCTGCTAACATATTTGAGTTTACTGCTAGTATGTATGCCATCGTCATAAATGTAGTTAAACCAGCTATAACCTCAGTTTTTACATTTGTACCATGCTCACTTAACTTAAATACTTTCTCTAGTATACCTTTTTGACTTACTTTTTCCTGTGTAACTTGCATATCTCTCCCCCTTATAATTTGATACCTCTTTTATCAAAACTAGAAATAAATATAGTCTAGAAATGAAATATATAAATTTATTCAATTTTGAGGAGAGTCCAATTTTTAAACTATAAGGAATATATATAATATATTCTCTATAATTATAAAATTTTATTAAAATTAAAAAGTGCCTACTTCAAATAAAGTAGACACCACTAATATCTTATATACTCAAAGATTTCATTTTATACTCTTTCAATCAAAATAAATTTTAAATAAACTTAAAATTAAATTCTTTTATATTAAAAAAGTATAGAATAATCCCTTGGTTATCATGATATTTAGGTGGTGCTCTCGCGGAAGCTCTCCTAATAAAATTAATATTAAGCAGGCTTCCTGGCTTACAGATCAACGCGTTACTTCCCTTCTCACATACAAATGGCATGCAATGGATATATTAAGTATTGCTCCCTAGATTACAGTGACCGGATCGCTTAGGATTCTAACCTAATTTCCTTTTATTCAAATTTCTCATAAAATTTGACCACTTAATATCATAATAATATTCATTTCTATGATAAAATACTAACACAAGATGGAATTATTTGTCAATAAATCTTTTCACCATACAAGAGTGAGTTTTTTATTGGTTTATACTTAATTTTGTTGTTCTTATAAAGAGGTTTTATATATAATAAAAGTATAAATAAAAACCCACTAAATATATTTAGAAAGGATGATAAACATATGAAAAACATGCATGATTTTTATTGCGGAACTATGTTTGATGCTTATGAGTTTTTTGGGGCTCATGTTAGTAGGGAGAATGGTATTAAAGGAATTATTTTCAGGGTTTATGCCCCCGATGCAAAAGAAGTACAAGTTATAAGTGACTTCAATGATTGGGATGGAAATAAGGGGAAAATGACACAAATAGGAAGTAGTGGTATATTTACTTACTTCTCAGAGGATGCTAAATTGGGGATGTATTATAAATATTTAGTATTCGACCAGTACGGTAATTGCGTAGAAAAAACTGATCCATATGCATTTTATATGGAACTTAGACCTAAAAATGCATCTAGAATTGTGGACTTAAGTACATATAAATTCAACGACCAAAACTGGATGGAAAACAGAAGTAAAAACTTAGATAGACCACTAAACATCTATGAACTTCACTTCGGTTCATGGAAACATAAAAGTAATGAAGAAGTTTCAAGGGCAAGAGTTATTAAACAATGTGCCAATGTAGGAGCTGATAATAGTATAAGTGCGGACCAACTTGGGCATGACCTAAAATTAGAAAACTATATAAATAGTGAGTACGATTTGAATCAACCGATAGATATTACAGAGAGATGGTTTAACTATATGGAAATAGCTCCAGAGCTTATAAAATATGTAAAGGAAAATAACTATACTCATATAGAAATCCTTCCTTTGTGTGAACATCCATCTGATTGTTCATGGGGATACCAAATAACAGGTTTCTTTAGCCCAACTGCTAGATATGGTAAACCTGAAGATCTAATGGCTTTTATTGATTTATGCCATAGGGAAAATATAGGTGTAATTATGGACTATGTCCCTGTTCATTTTGCGCTTGATTCTTATTCACTAGGAAGATTTGGCGGTGGTGCACTTTATGAATATCCAAGTCACGACACTGGATATACTGAATGGGGCTCTCATAGCTTTAATTATTACAGAGGCGAAGTAAAAAGTTTCCTTCAATCTGTTGCAAACTTTTGGATTGAAGTTTACCACATTGATGGTCTTCGTATGGATGCTATAAGCAACCTTATTTATTGGAAGGGAGACTCTAACAGAGGTATAAATGAAGGCGGTATTGAGTTTTTAAAAAATATGAACCAACACCTTCAAGAAAATCATAAAGATATTATGTTGATTGCAGAGGATTCAACAGATTATCCTAAAGTTACTGAACCTGTTGAAGATGGTGGTCTTGGTTTTGATTATAAGTGGGATATGGGATGGATGAATGATACTCTTTCATATTTTCAAAAATCACCTTGGGAAAGAAGACAAGCATATCATCAAATAACATTCTCTATGATGTATTTTTATAACGAAAAATTCCTTCTACCTTTTTCACATGATGAAGTTGTTCATGGAAAAAGAACTATATTAGATAAAATGTGGGGCTCTTATGAAGATAAGTTTAGACAAGCTAAACTTCTTTATACTTACATGTTTACACACCCAGGCAAAAAATTAAACTTTATGGGTAATGAACTTGGACATTTTAGAGAATGGGATGAAACAAAGCCTCTTGACTGGGATTTATTAAAATATCCTGCTCACGATTCTTTCCATAGATTTATATCTGATCTTAATGGTTATTACATTTATTCTCCTCTTTTATATAAAAATGAATACTCAGATAAATCTTATAAGTGGATTCAAGCTGATGATATGGAGAAATGTGTATATGTATATGAAAGAATTTATGGTGATGAGAGAATTGTTATTTTCTTAAATGCTTTTTGTGATGATTACGAAAATTATGAAGTTAGATTTGATGAATCAGTAAAACTTGAATTAATTTTAAATACTGACTGGCTAAAATACGGTGGTAAAAGTGAACAAATACCAGAAATAGTAGAATCTGTTGACCTTTGGCACCAAGATGCCGGACATCTACACTGTAAAAATACTCACACTCCACATGTTGATGTAAAATATACTCTATTAGAAAATCCAGTCCATCTTTCTAAGAAAGAATTAGCTGGTGCTGGCAAAAACTATCAAGTTTCAGTACATCTACCAGGATTCTCAGCCAAAATATATAGAGTTATAGAATAAAATTTAATCAAAAAGGGGTTCAAATAGTCTAAAAACTATTGAACCTCTTTTTATTTATACTTATTTATATCTAAGTTAATTTCTATCTTGCTGGATGTTCTGGTATAACAGCATAAAAAGTTAAATCATCATCACTATCATTTATCAATGTATGAGTATGACCTTGTGGGCAATAGTGACATAATCCAGCTTCTACCCTTTCTTCTTTCCCATCATATATTACTTTACCTTTACCAGATGTAAAAAATATTATTTCACTATTAGTTTCATGTGTGTGTTCCCCTATTGATGCCCCTGGTTCTAATCTTCCACCTAATATTTTATTATTTTCATCTACATTCATTTTTGCATTTAGCGCCTTTTCCCCACCTTTAAAATTAGCTAATGCTTTTTCTTCGATTTTGTTAAAATCTAATATCATTATTGTTATCCCCCTGTTTTTTATTAACATATAAATTATGCTATAAAGATATTATAGTACACTTTATCTCTCAAACACCAATTAACCACACTCATATGGATGATCCATATAAAGAATTTCTTTTTTATCACTTTTATATCTCAATAATTTCAGTAAAATCGTCATATCTCCACCACCAGACAATATCATCAATTCGCCCATAATAAACCAAAATACTGAACCTGTAAATATCGAGATTAATGCTGGGATTATTCCTAAAACCACAGTCGGCATAATTCCACCGATAATATATTGAGATTTTGTAAGCATATCTTTGCAACAACAATAAGGTGTTAAACTACTTATTATTAATCCAAATTCTATAGATTTAAGATGATTTTTTGCGAAAATTGACCAAGTTATTCCATGTATCAATTCATGCAAAACAATTAATATTGAAAATACAACTAAGAATAATATAGGCTCTTTGAACGAAAATCTATAGACTCCGCTTTGATTTTGGTAGATAAATATTATAAATAGAAATATTATTATAGGTAACCCCAATACAAGCGCCATAATATTTGCATATACTACACTTATTGTTAAATCTTTTTCTTCATAACCTTGTTCAATTAATTCTTTTTTCTTCTCTTCGTACAATTTTTTTGTTTTTCTTCACCCTTGCTCAACTTCCTCTTTTCTTTTTCCATATACTCCTCCTAATTTAGCCTTATAAATTATGTAATATCTAAAAATAGTATATAATCACGAGAATTATATACTACTTTTAGTAAAATATATTATCTATATTCTATTTTAACATTTCCTATATCGCTTACTGCTTTTATAGTGTATTTAGGATTTTCTCCATATTTAGAAATATTATTAAAATTAATATCTATTTCATCAGGATTTTTACTTGAGTCAAATTTAAAACTTAAATCTCTAGCTATACCTAAATCTACATCACCATCTAGGTTTATATTGTTAAGAGTTGTACTTTCTGTATTAAGATATTTATAGTATAAATCTTTTATTTCAATATTATTGTTCATTATATTACTCCCTTCTTAAAGAGAATAAGTGGTAATATACAAATTAATATATATATGTAGTCTATAGCTTTTACTTTTATCTGCTCTACACAAGTATGATTTCCTTTTACTCCAATCCCTTTAGTAAGAGCTGCTATCGATAAATCCTGTGATACATTATTTCCATTCATCAATAACGGAATAATAATATATTCTAAAGTTTTCATTGGCTGTGTTATTAAACTAAATTTTCCTACCCCTATACCTCTAAAAGCCATCGCATTTCTTATTTGACTATAGTCTTCTTTTATTGTTGGGAAGAAACGAATAATTACCATGCATGGTATAATCATACATTCAGGTACATGAATTTTTCTTAATGCACATATAAATTCGCTCACCGTAGTCGTCATAAATGCATATGTTCCAGCTATAATACAAGGTAGTATCATACGTAGTGAAACTACAACCATAGAAACTAAAATTGCTATACGGTCATTTAATAGTGGAATACAAAAATAATCAATCATTAAAAATCCATAATACATTATCGCTAACTTTATACCACTTTTTATTTTCCCTGATAAGAAAAATGGTACTAATAATAAAAATGTTATAATTGCTTCTGTAATTTCATTTACATGTAAAAATAACATTAAGTTCGATATAATTAATAAACATAATTTTGTAATATGTATTCAAATAAACGCTCAATATATACTGCATCTTTTCCTCTTGCCACAAGATTTGATACATATTGATCTTTTAAAAACCATATTGGTAGTACAGGACCCATTAATCCATAAGAAAATACAATATAACTTAGCAAAATCATAGCTTTATTTTTATATTTACTTATATATCCTATTAAATCAGCAATTATTGCAAAAACTATATTTGTTACAAATGATAGTATGAAATGCCCTGATGAAAAGAAAAATATCGACATTACTAATCCCATAATTGTTATGGCTCCAAATTTTTGAATTTTGACTACTAATAACATATATACACAACCAGATATTAAAGCTGGTATCAATACATACGATAATCCTGGTATAATAGCACTTGTTGCAAAAGTAGCAATTGTAACAAGTACAAAATAAATAGCAGTAAACACTCCTATTGAAATTAAATCTTGTATCATAAGTTTGTTTTCTTTCATAATTTCCCCCTATTCACTTTATTGTTTTTTATTTACTTAGATTTAACTTACTTACTCTTCATCATATTGATTTTAATTATTATTCAATAATAATTATCATTATCGTATTATTTCAACTTATTTTTGTAAATATTTACATATAAAGATAATTTTCGCTCATAAAAAAAGTAGGTTTAGTTAACCTACTTTTCTATAATTTATTTATACGCCTTGCTTTTCTTTATTGTCATTCCTATAATTATGCCAGCCTTCATTCCAAAACATATACAATAAGAAATACTTATTACACCAAAATTATATATAAGTGATGATCCTCTACTTCCTAAAGATTATTTTTTGAACATTTAATTGATTCTCTACAATAAGAAACTGTTTGAACTAACCATATAATTGTAACCATTACTAGTGGCATAATTCCAAAATCAAAG
>OBKV01002154.1_pt1 | contig 11290 bp, 5 predicted proteins | sample 1517301 | NCBI WGS metagenome assembly OBKV01 (sample SAMN04571685, study PRJEB22368) | human gut metagenome | biome: human gut; material: stool | host: Homo sapiens | place: Luxembourg | collected 2012-06-29 | reverse complement strand
CGACAGCCACCTCGTCTATGCCCACCGCAACCTCCGCTCCGTCTCTTATGAGAACAGCAGTCTTAGGTGCAAGATCCATAAGTCCTTTTAAAGCATCCGTTGTACGTCCCTTGGAATATGCTTCAAGCGTCTTTCCAACGGTTATAAGAGCGAGTATCATGGCGGCAGACTCAAAATAAATGTCATGCATGAGTGTCATGACCTGAGCATCATCTCCCGCGGTCTGTGCCGCCGTCATGGCAAAGAGCACATATACACTGTATATAAATGATGCTCCGGAACCCATGGCGACCAGTGTATCCATGTTTGGAGCTCCGTGTATAGCACCCTTGAATCCACTGACAAAGAACTTCTGGTTGATGATCATCACCAATATGGTGAGAAGCATCTGTGTAAGTCCCATTGCCACATGGTTGCCGTCAAAGAACGATGGCAGCGGCCAGTTCCACATCATATGTCCCATTGATATATACATCAGAGGGATCAATATTATGACAGATGCCACAAGTCTTATCTTCATCTTTGACAGAGCCGCATCGCTCTCCGACTGTCCACCGCCCGAAGTCTTGTCGCTGCTTTTCGTCTGCGCTCCGCCATCTGCTGGAGAAGCGCCATACCCCGCTTTCTCCACGGCTGATATGATATCATCCCTTGAAGCAGTTCCGTCCACCATCATGGAGTTTGTCAGAAGATTGACCTGACATGTACTTACACCATCGACCTTGGAAACCGCCTTTTCTACTCTCGCACTACATGCACTGCAGCTCATTCCTGTCACATTGTATTTGTCCAATGCACACACCTTCTTTCTGTATTACATTTGTCATTTCATCCAGTTGCATAATTTCAGTTACATTATTTCAGTTACATTATTTCAGTTATATTATTTCATAAGTCTTGTTATCGTATTTACAAGATCCTCTATCGTGTCATCCTTGCCATTTCTTATGTCATCAGCCACACAGGTCCTGATATGCTCTGCAAGAAGTACCTTATTGAAGCTGTTGAGCGCCGCGTTTATGGCTGACACCTGGAGCACTATGTCTGTACAATAGGCATCATTTTCAAGCATTCCCTTGACGCCTCTTATCTGTCCTTCTATCCTGCTTAGTCTATTCATAAGTCTCTTGTATTCCTCATCTGTCCTCTGTCTCTTTCTGTCGCTGCAGCAGCATGCGTGTTCATCACTCATAGTATCCGCCTTTCCTCTGTAAATATTTGTACATGTATGATCTTTTATTTCATTTATCTATCTTTCATATATTTTATATACCCTAGGGGGGTATTTGTCAATTCTTATTTCTTTATTGATAATCATAATCAATATCGCTATCTTGCTTGCCTACGGTTTATAACACAAAAAAATCCCTGTGAAAGATCTGAAATAAACAGATCGCTCACAGGGATCATATTCCTGTTATTCTGTATTTACTGCTCTGCAGTTATCACTCTATAACGCTTACTCTTCTACAGCATCTGTAGTATCATCCACCTGAAGATCAAGATCATTGATATCTATTGAACCATCATCAGATGAATCTGAAGAGTCATCTGATACAGCGCTGTCATCCGCTATTGAAGCTCCGTCCTCATCGAGATCGGAATCATCTAAAGTCACATTATCATCATCGCCACCTACCACTGTACTGTCAGTATATGAGAATGACTGTGTGTTGAGTACACTCTTGAGATCGATCAGTTCTCCTGTCTCAGCATTCAGCATGATAAGCTGCAAAGGATTTGAAATATCAAGACCGTCATCACTCTGTGAACTATCACCATCGCCAGTCTTTTCACACTGTGCAAATACCCATACAGGAAGATACTCGTACTTGTCTCCATCCTTTATCTTATAGTAGGCAAGCTGCACGTTGTTAAACTCTATGCTACTGTACTGAGTCTTGTTCTCAGCATAATATGTGTTGACTGCCTTGGGAAGAGCCTTCACTGCATCCTCCCATGAGATAAGATCAACATTCTCCTTCTTGTCTCCTGTTGCCTTGAAATAATCGTAGCAGTATGCTGAAACAATGCCATTATCGTCTATCTGCAGCTCAAATGTCTCATCCATAGTGTCATACCATACATCATCTGACGAATTCAGTGAATCAATATTGTATACAGATGGTGTATACGGAGCTATCCCATCAACTGAGCGCTTGTATGTGATCACATATCCACTCTTCTCAGATGCAAGTGTGTTATATGATGTATCGCTGTACTCCCATATAAGGTCTGTGCAGCCTGTCTCAATTATGTCTGAGATTCCGCATCCAGCAAGGAAGCTCAGCCCCTGCTGTATAGCATCATCCTGGCTGACCGTTGCTGTATTTGCTGTGTCCTCACCGTCATAGTAATCGCTGCTGTAGCAGTATACTGATGATGCGCCCTCCTTAGGTCTATAATTGATGAGCTGATCTGATGGATAGTAGTCTATTGAGAATCCTCCGCTCTCTCCAGTCTCTGTTGAGTTAAATGAGATCATGTACATATTCTCACCCTTTGAGCCAACAAAGGCATCTGCAGAATAATCACCGGCGCCCTCTCTCTCATCCGTTGCCGTCTTGAGCTGCTCCTTTAGTGATGAGATGTAATCGTCAAAAAACGACTTCTCGTCATCACTTGTCGACTGCTTTGAGAGTTCCTCATAATTCTCTATCTCTCTCTCAAGATCTCCCTTGTAAGGTTTTTCCCAGCTGTATGTATATACACCGGCACTTACATCAAAGAAGTTTTCGCACACTCTCTTTTTGTATTCATTGTCTACCTGATTCTGATTGTAGTAGAGTATAGACATCTTGTCTGTATCAGGTACTGTGATCTTGGAGGCATTTATCTTAACATCCGTAAGACCAGTCGCATCGGTGTCTATCCCCTCCAGAGTACCCTCATAGGAGTCTGGCACATCAAGTCTTGATGCAAGCTTTCCGCCACCACCTGAACCATTCTCATCATCGCCCATATTGTAGTCTACTTTCTTCTTGCCGCATCCTGTGAGAACTGTTCCTGCCACAAGAGATGTTACGAGAAGCAGAGTCAACGCTTTTCCACAACCTTTTTTCTTCATATAATACCAACCTTTCCTGCTTTATAAGCACCACGACATCTATATACTCCCTGTCTTTTCAGGCGCATTTATTAAAATTATAATATATTTTAAAGTTAGTTACAACAAATATGTCATTGATTAACATTTGTTCAGCTTTACGCCTCGAATTTATAAAACGAAGATATCATATCTATAAGCTGCCCATTCTGTGCATCAAGCATAATTATCTGCGATGGAGGTATGAGCTCACTTATAGTGCCGTCCTCCTCCGTACTACACTCTGAAAATACCCACACAGGTGCATATTTATAGCTGTCTCCATCTTTCATCTTGAAATAAGTAAGTCTCACATCGTTGAAATTTATCTCACTGTACTGCGTCTTATTCTCTGTATAAAAGGAATTGACAGCCTCCGGCAGAGCTTTTAGAATATCATCCCATGACAGGAGTTCTACATTGCTCTCCCTCTCACCGTCCATCCTGACAGCATCAGTCCCACTAAGCGCAAATATTCCTTTATCATCTATGGTTACCGTAAAAGTCTCGTTTTCCGATTCATAGACAATATCGCTCTCTTCGTCATCCGATGCAGAATTCGTGATATCCAGACCATATACAACAGGAGTGTACACCGCCACACCGTCAACCGCCCTCTTGTAAGTTATCTTGTAACCATCCAGCTCATTGCCAATATTTTCTTCGCTCTGATCATAATACTGCCACATGTTGTCATAACAGGAAGTGCAGACAATACCGGTTATTCCGCAGCTTGCAAGAAATTCCATTCCCTGATCTATCGCTGCATCCCTGCTTATCTTTGCTGCGTTATCCGGAAGTGTCATTCCATGGCTGTACTCTGAGCTGTACTGACTCGCCCAGGTTGCACCTTCCTTTGGTCTGTAATTTATGGCATCCCCCAGCATATAGATATTAAAGCCTGCAGCGTGGTCTTCTTCTTCCTCAAATGATGCCAGCCATGACACTCCATCCTTATATCCGATAAAGGCATCGGCAGTGTAGTCTCCTGCCCCTTCCCTTTCGACAGACGCATGCCGGAGCTCCTCCTGAAGACCCTTCAGTGACTCATCATACATAGCTTTTGTCTCGTCATCAGATGCATTTGCCGACAGCTCCTGAATATTCGCGATTTCTTCTTCCACGTCATCCTTATATGGCTTATCCCAGTCGTATACATATACTCCCTCATCCGTATCAAAGAAATTTTCACAAATACGTTTTTTATATTCACTGTCAATATGATTCACACTGCAGTGCTGTACTGACATCCTGTCGGTCTCAGGAACCTTTATTTCAGGCGCATCTATCCTCACAGCCGAAAGTCCTGTTTCAGAGGATATCCCGGACACCTCTCCCTTATAGCTTTCCGGAACATTCAGCTTTGATGCCAGAAGGACTCCTGTATCTGCAGCTTCTGAATCATCCTCCAGCCCGTAATCCACCTGTTTTTTGTGTCCGCAGCCCGTAAGTCCCATTCCGGACGCAAGCGCCAGAGACATCACCAGAGCTGCACATCTGATGTAACCCCTTTTTCTCATAATCTCCCCCTGTTATTCCTTTGTTATGATAACCTTGCCATCCACAACCTGAACCTTTACCTTGTTGCTGTCGATTCCCGCTGCAGCAAGCATATCCGGACTGATCTGCACACGGTTTGCCTTATCCAGAATGGAGTACTCCTCATGTGAATCATCAGATGAAAATCCATCTGTGGACAGTTCGTTCATCCTGTCTTTATATGATTCCTTCATGATCTTCTCTGTGCTGATCTTACCATCCGCTATCATAACCACACGTCCAACCTTATTGGCAAGGCTTATGTCATGTGTAACTATGATTATCGTGATTCCAAGCTCCTCATTCAGCTTTCTGAACAGATCCTGTATCATGTTGGATGTCTTGGTATCAACAGCACCTGTAGGCTCATCCGCAAGAAGAATCTTAGGATTGTTTGCCAGCGCTATGGCTATAGCGACTCTCTGCTGCTCACCACCTGACATCTGAGATGGGTATGAGTTGATCTTGTCCTCAAGTCCAACTCTGCAGAGCAGGTCGTGTGCTCTCGCATATTTGTCTTCCTTGTTGCTCTTGTCAAAGTACATTGGAACCTGCACATTCTCGATAGCTGTCATATACGGAAGCAGATTTCTTGAGTTCTTCTGCCACACAAATCCTACCGTGTGCTTTCTGTACTCAACCAGCTCCTTGTCCGTCATGGCAAACAGGTCCTTGCCATCTACATACAGCTTTCCGGCTGTCGGTCTCTCAAGTCCGCCTATCATGTTGAGCAGTGTGGACTTTCCTGATCCGGACTTTCCTATGACTGCCATCAGCTCTCCATACTTGATGTTGAGCTCAAGTCCCTGAAGAGCCATTACCTCGACATCATCTGTCTTGTATATCTTTACCAGACTGTCACACTCTATGATGTTTTCATTTGTCTCCTGACTAGGAGCGGAACCGTACGCATCTGATGTTCCACTTTGAACATCCTCACTGCCCTGCTCCGTCTGATCCATACCATATACGAACTCTTTCTGTTCTGGCTCAATCTGTTCTGGTTCATTCTGTCCCTGTACTGCGGTATCAGGTCTTGTATCCACATTACTATCCGGTGTTATAGTATCCGGTGTCTCATTTTTTTTCTTCTTAAACAAATGCTTATCGCCCAACTATCTCACCATCCTCTATCTCATATACCACATCTCCAAGTTCCATCAGTTTAGGGTCATGGGTAGTCATGACAATCGTTATTCCCTCTTTGTATACAAGCTCCTGGAAAAGCTTCATGACCGCAAGTCCAGACGCCGTATCCAAGGCACCTGTAGGCTCATCTGCAAATATTACCTTTGGCTTATGCGCCACTGCCCTTGCAATAGCAACTCTCTGCTGCTCACCACCTGACATCTGATTAGGGAAGTGAGACATTCTTGATGAAAGTCCCACCAGGTCAAGTACCTCCCTTATCCTGGCATCTCTGTTTCCCTCATACTCGGCAAGCCTGAGTCCGAAGTCTACGTTCTCATACGCACTCATAATCGGTATGAGTGCCACCGACTGGAATACGAATCCGATATTGTATCTTCTGAGTTTTTCCTTCTCTTTCTCATTCATCTGGCTGTAGACATGCTCGCCTATGATGACATCGCCCTCTGTCGGATCGTCCAGGGCGCTCAGTATGTTCAGAAGAGTGGTCTTTCCTGAACCAGAACGGCCCTTCAGTATTGTAAGCTTGCCTGCAGGCACCTGCATGTCTATGCCCTTGAGTGCATAGAAATCCTCACCGCTTCCAAGTCTGAAGCATCTCTTGATTCCTTTGGCCTCTATCATGATATCGTCCATGACTGAAGCCCCCTTCTTAAGCTCTGCGGCAGGATCAAATATATATTCTGTATTGTTTGTATTTTCACCCATAGATTAATCCTCCCCCAGCTTCAATGCCTGTGTGATATTCATCTTCTTCAGAATAGTCCTTATAACTATGAAGCAGACGATGAACATAAATATAACTACTGCCGTCAGCTTTATCAGGTCATATGGATCCACCGCTATCGATATTGCTATATTGTGTGCCTCCGGCAGATAAACAACAGCAACCAGCTTGACAAACAGAATAGTTGCCGCAACCCCCACTCCATATCCCGCCAGACTGGCAAGAACCGAGCTGAATATCTGCTCATTTATAAGCATCTTGTTGATCTCATGCATACTCATACCCATAGCTCTGTATATACCGAACATAAGCTCTCTCTGCTTGATGGATGTTATCCAGTATATCAGGAATCCAACCATACAGAGTATGATTGCTATTATAAATGACAGTGAGAACAAACCGTTTGTGATAAGTACGAGAGGTGACTCCTGCATCTCCTTTATATCCTTATCAAGGCTGTCATACTGTACTATGTTGATATCTGCATCAATTGCTCTTAGTGCATCTTTATAGCTCTTGCCGTCCGCAAGTCTCATCCACACCTGATATGGTGTCTGACTGAATGCACTTACAACATACGCATAGTTTGCAACAACGAGATATCTCTCAACTTCCTCCATCTCTCCATCAGAGTTCTTCTGGTACACATACTGCTGGAATCCAGGGAATGCATCCACTATGGCACATACGGTTCCACTAGGTGATGCGATCTCCTCCTTCTCCTTGCCCTTCATCGGACTGTACCTCGCATAATTTATGGAATCTCCGACTTTGATATTGTATTTCTTTGCAAGGTTCGACGATATGATGACACCGTTTGACACCTCTGCAAGATCGTTCAGATAGTTGTACCAGTGTTCCTTGTTAAGTCCGCTCTGAAGCCTTGCCGTCTCACCGAACTCCTTGGTGTTTATTCCCATAAGTACGCTGCCTGCAAGCTCCTCTCCGCCGGCCTTTATCACCGCATCATCGTCATATATGACTCTTGTCACCTTGTCACATACAGAGCCCTCGAGCTTTGTATATCTCTCAAAATCTCCCTCGGTGTAATACCAATGAGTCTTTTTTTTCTTATCTATATATGTTCCTCTAGTCCACTGCTCCTGAACTACCAGGTCAGTTCCCAGATTGTAATTGATACGTTTTGTCTTATTATCATTTATCGTCCGCGCCATATTTGAATTGAACATTCCCATTGCAATGGTCATTACAAGGAATACAGATATAAATCCCTGTTTCTTCACCGTCCTCGTTATCTGGAGGAAAGAGGCGTATACCGCAGGTGACCATCTCTTCTTACCTATCCTGTATATCAGTCTTATGAGATACTTGATAAGTCTGAGCACGAGAAGTCCAACTGCAAATATAAACAGTGACGAGTTCAGGAATATAACCGGATCAGGTCTCTTTCCTGAGAGGATATCCAATGCGATCGTAGACTTCTGCTTGTTGTAATTGTAGAGAAGATAGATTGACAATACCACCAGGATAACATCCACAAAGAACTTCTCCCAGAACGGTTTGTAATTTACCTTTCCTGTCCTGCTCTTTTGCTCGACGATAGAGTTTTTAGCGTATTTCATAACCGGCAGAGTCACAAACAGGATCGCAATAAGGGCTGCCGCCAGACTGTATACGACCATCCACGGATCTATTCCGTAAAAGTGTGTATCCTTGAATTCAAACTTCAGGAATGAGCTGGCACTCGCCGCCATCTTACACAGAAGGTAGCCCACCGGTATTCCTATTATTATCGCTATGACCGACAATATCGCCGACTGTCCCAGATATATTCCAAGGACCTGCTTCGTGCTTGTTCCTCGGCTCTTGAGCATCGCGATCTCTCCATCCTCCATCTCCAGTATCTGGCTTGACACCATGTAGATGAATGCTAGGAGCAGTACAAGGATAGGAAGCTCAAGTACCCATATGATTATTCCTATCGTCCTAGCATCGCCTCTGTAATCTATAAGCACGTTGCTGAAATTCTGTGTAAAACTCTTGTCCGATGACTCAAATGACTTTATATAGTAGAGTGTGTCAGCTGCATTTGCATGTGTTATCTGTGAGTAATCCAGCATGTCATGCTCACTGTAATATATTGTGAGGAAGCCGTACTTTGTGATCATCTCATCGAAATCACTCTGCTTCACATATACCTGTCTGTCCAGATCTGCAAGCTGATCATACCAGAAATCATCCGAGTAATCCTTCTCCTCGAACACTCCGACTATCTGGTATTTCATAGGATTGCCACTTGCATCCTTGACATCTCCAAGTCCCGTGTCGATGGTAAACACCTCTCCAACGACTAGATTATATTCATCGAGATACCTCTGTGATATAAGACACGGATATACTCCACTCTCCGTCTTTGCATCTTCAAGGCTTACTCCGTATGTTATGTTGATGTGGTCTTCAAGATTCGGCATATACACCATCTTGAAGTTGCTTCTGTGTCCAAGATTACTCTGTGTGTATCCAGCCTCAAGGCTCAGACTTGTCTGTTCCTCTATGGTGTCTATCTCAAGGTAGTAATTCCACATCTTCTTATACTTCTCTATCCTGTTCAGCACGGACTCAGAATCCGGATACTCATCAACAGCACAGGATCCCTCCCTGCCTATTGTGCTCGGATATTTGTTCTGCTCTGTCATAGCTGCGTCAAACTTGGATGACATAAGCATGTCAAGCGCTCCGTTCTTGAACATCGGGTTACATGATGCCACCGCCACAAGGAGTACTATTCCAAGGAGAAGACATGCATTAAGCCACTTTTTATTAAGAAGTTTGTGTGATAAAAATTTAAACATCTTTTCTCCTTTCCATTACTCTGCTACAGCATCGTCCGCTGCTCCGGCTGCATCGCCTGCTCCGTCATCATCTGTCACATTTTCCGATGTATCTCCAGAGTCTCCATCGGAGGAGTCTGAGGAACCGGCCGCGCCTGATGAATCAGAGGAATCACGTCCTGAAGATGACTTGCTACCTGACGCTGATGCTGACTCCTTCGCTATCACATCTCCCTCTGAGAGACCTGACAGTATGATCGTCTGTGTCTTGCTCGCCTCGCCCAGCGTTATATACTGTTTCACGATCTCGCCGTCAAGGAGAAGCCATACATAATCATACTCTGATGAGTTGTTCTTGCTCGCCTCATGGTAGATCATATTCGTAGGTATCATGACAACATTGTCGTACACCGCTGTAGGGTAGCTTACCTGGTAGTTCTTCGTGCTCTTGTAAACATTTGCATCATCGACCTTGATGTAGTACTTCAGTTCATCGGAACCTGCACACTTTGTAATATGTACATTTCCCTGGTCATCTGTCTGTATGTATGATCTTGAAGAGTCTCCGCTTGTTCCCACGCATATTCCGCTTATCTTCTTGGTATTATCTTTCTTGCTTGTGATAGTTACCTTCTGATTGATTCCAAGCTTGCCCTCTGATACTGTAAGTGCCAGTATGACATTTTTGCTGCTGCCCACCGTGAGTACTGTCTGACCTTCCTTTATCGCAGCATCTGTGCTCGCGCTGATCTTCTTGACTGTTCCCGCCTCGTCAGCATACACGCTTATCTTACCTGTTCCATCGTTGTTCTTGTTGAGCTTTGTCTTTTTGTCGTTGAGACTTGCTATAGTCGCGTTATGAGTATATATAAGAAGCTGCTTATTATAATTCACAACATTTCTCTGGCATGTGAGCTGCTCTACCATATACAACGGATTGTCCGCATCAGTAGGTGTCGCTTTCTTCTGCTTTTGATATTCCTGTATCTGGTCATTTATGTCATTTATCTGCCCGTCATACTCTTGAAGTGATGAATTGTATGACATGTTCTCTTCCTGTATCTGATTGTCGATCTCCTTGACAGCCGCTGTTCCGCCACCACTGTCTATCACAAACAGTAGATCTCCCTTCTTGACCTTCTGTCCCTTCTTGACATTTATAGATGCAAATCTTCCATCACATGGAGCTGCATAACTTACGCTGTTTAGATCCTCTGCCGTAAATGACTGAGCCTTCGCTGTCTTGGTGTATGAGTCAAGTGCAACTGTATACTCAATGTAGCTTGACGGCATGATCGTATCCGATGCATAGTACACAAGATCTCCTTCCTTGAGGCCGCTTACTATCTCTGTGTAATTTGCATCGCTTGCACCTACCTCCACGTCACGACGTTCCTTGTCGCTTGTGTCAGTCTTGATATACACGAAGCTCTGCCCATTCTCTTCATATATTGAGTCGTTTCCAACTGTAAGTACATTCTTCGCCTCCGATGTACTGAAATAAAGGGAAACTGAATTTCCAACTTTCAGTATCTTTTCAGGGTTCTTTACTCCCTTCAGCTGGAATCTTGTATATGGAAGACTAGACATACTCTGGGCAACCGCTATCTCCTGGTTGGTGAACTTGTATGGCTCTATGTCATACTTCTTTCCATCTACAACAGTGTACATATTCTTGTAAATACTGTATGTATCTTTCTTATATGACTCGCCTGTTATCTCAATATATGGCTGATTGTAATCGGACACGACAACAACATTCTCTCCGCCGTTCACAGTCTTATCTTCACCCTTTGCAGACTTGGCGTAGGTGACATATCCGGCGTGATCTGCCTTTAAGGTTCCATTCTTCTTCAGCTTATCCTGTTCTTCCTGCGCCTGTATTTTCTTCTTCTGTTCATAATCATACACAAGGTTATCATATCTGTGGTTCTCCTCGTTGACCGCCTTCTCAACTCTGGCTGCATCAGCGCCCTCCTTGTCATTGATCTCCTCGCA
>OBKV01002152.1_pt1 | contig 11294 bp, 8 predicted proteins | sample 1517301 | NCBI WGS metagenome assembly OBKV01 (sample SAMN04571685, study PRJEB22368) | human gut metagenome | biome: human gut; material: stool | host: Homo sapiens | place: Luxembourg | collected 2012-06-29 | reverse complement strand
TTTATTAAAGCGAAATTTTGACTTGGTGAAAATAACAAAAACGATGTATTAAGGTATCCATCAATTTTATAATACTCAGCCATTCTAATTAAAACAGGTAGTTTAGTAATCATTTGTTTAGACTTTGCTACAACTGAAGATGTTAACAGTTTTTTATATCTTGCATCATTCCAATATGGCATTTGTAATAGTTCTTTAATATCTTCTATCTTAGCATGAGCTAATGTTGTTGAGGTAAATAACTCTGGATGTTCCTTGAACTCTTTGCTATTTATCATTTTTTGAATTTCTTTTATTTTAGTACGGGCTAATGTCTCTGATGTAAATAATTCTTTATGTTCTTTAAATTCTTTACTGTTAATTATTTTTTGTATATTTTCTATTTTAGCATGAGCCAGTACTTCCGATGCGAATAACTCCGGGTATTTTTTAAATTCTTCACTATGTACCATTTTTTGAATTCCTTCTATCTTAGCATGGGCTAGTGTCTGTGACGTAAATAATTCAGGATATTCTTTAAATTCTTTGCTATTTATCATTTCTTGAATTTCTTTTATATTACCATAAGCTAGTGTCTGCGACGTAAATAACTCAGGATATTTTTTAAATTCTTGGCTATTTATCATTTCTTGAATTTCATTTATTTTAGTATGAGCCAATGTTGTTGAGGTGAATAACTCAGGATATTCTTTAAACTCTTCGCTATTTATCATATCTTGAATTTCTTTTATATTACCATGTACTAGTGTTTCAGATGTAAATAATTCAGGATATTTTTTAAATTCTTGACTATTTATCATTTTTTGAATTTCTTTTATTTTAGCATGGGCTAGTGTTTCTGAAGTAAATAATTCAGGATGTTCTTTAAATTCTTGGCTATTTATCATTTCTTGAATTTCTTTTATATTACCACAAGCTAATGTTGTTGATGTAAATAATTCAGGATAATTTTTAAATTCTATACTATTAATAATATTTTCAACTTCTTCTAAAGTTGTAAAGCCAAATTTTATACAGGAAGCTACCACTAAATTCCAAGTTTTATCTAATCCTAACTTTTCAACTGCAATTACTAAATCCTTATTACAAGATAAAACTGATGTATTTTTATTAATAGATTCTTTTCCATAATTTTCTTCTACATAGTCATAAGTATCTTTCAAATCATTAGGTTCTGATGATAAGACATGTAAACATGACTCAATTGATGAAAATGAAACATTCTTTTGTTTTAAAAAATCAATATTATCTTTTATAGCATTAACATTTCTATATAAGATACTAGGACACTTTTCTATATTTTTCTTATTAACTTTTAATTCATTTATTAAATAGTCTAATGTTTTGTCAATATCCTCATATTCACCATAAGTAAGTACATTATTATTCTTATTAACAATATTTTCTTTTGAAACACCATATTTATCACATAATAATTTTAAACTATATTCTTCTATCATAAACTTTCTCCTTTACTTTATCTTTTGTTTTACTACTACGCCCCTATTCCTACAACTATCTTTTCCCTCAGGGCAATAATTATTTACTTCACAGTTAGCTCCTAACATAGTTCCTATTAAGGGATTAACCTCTTTTACTTGGTCTTTAAGATCAGTCATTAACTCTCTTATCTCCCACTGAGCTTTATTACAACATCACATTCTAGTAATCCACTCAAAGTTTCTAGCATTCATAGTAGTAGTTATATTACAAGCATTACCTGATAAATAGAAATATACTAAATCTTCATCTCTTATTCCTTTGTCTTTATATTCTTCTACTTTTAAATTATTCTTCTTAAAGATATCTCTATACTCTTCTTCATGATTATCTTTAATACTATTAGGTATTACATAGTTTTCCATATTCCAAAGAGGAACAAAATCAGGTACTAATAAAGATTGCATTCTATGTCTTGATATATGAGTAAGTACCGCTAATGATATAGGAAGTTCAAAAGAATATGCTACTTGCTCTAATTCTCTTTGATTCTTACTATGTAAAAGACTAGTAAACATTTTCTTTTTAATATCTTTATCTTCCTTAACTAATTCATCTAATACTTTAGAAGCTTTTTCACTACTTAATTGATAACGATTCATTAAAATACTACAAAGTACTTTATCATCAGCCCTTTCTAGATAATCAGTTAATTTTGGTTTAGTAAGTAATTTATCTTCTTGCTTTACTAACTTATCTAAATAAGTAAATTGATCATTATAATAATCTTTATTTTCTTCTTTTTTTTAAGAACTTACTAAATAAGGACAAGCTTCCCCCATCATATTAGCAAGTTTTGCACCTAACTCTTTAGCTTCATCTATCTTAGCCATCTTTCCGTATAGTAAATCTGAGGTAATCCTAAAAAGCTCATTAGCATCGCATCCCATAATTATATTACTATGATAAGAATAAGGTAAGATATATCTACAATCTTCTATTGGTAAGCCTTCATCTACTAATTCACCATATTTAGTAAATAAGCTTTTCATATAATTATTATAATCTAGTTTTAATTCTCTAGAATCTAATCTATCTCCCTTAACTGTTTTAAAATCAGGAACATAAAAACCAACATTTCTAAAGTCAACATTTCTTCTTGATTTAATAGTAAATGATGTTAATCTATACTCAATTATGGTTTGTTCTATAACTGGTATTACATCTTCTAAAGCAAAGACTAGATAGTCATGTTCTGATATTGAACGATGTCCATACCCTACTACTTCCTTGGCAAGACGTAGATTTTTCTGATAATCATTTTTACTTTCGTAAACATCCATAACAGTACCTTCACTTCTAGATAAAGCTCCAGCTGATGCTACTATTCGTAAATTGTTTTCTATTTCTTCTTTTGTGTTTGATCCTAATAATACAACATTCATTTTATTTTCTCCTTAAATATATAATTCTTATTTGATTATAAGCTATTTAGAGAAAAAGGAAAAGAAAAAGAACCGATATTACTTACCAGTTCTTCTATTTTTTTCATATCTTAAGTCTTTTACAAGATTAAGTACTACAAATACTAAACATATTGAAATAACAATAATTAAGTTCTTACTTAATAAGCTTCCTTCAATTGTCATTAATGATTCTCTTAATAGACCAATTGTATAAGTCATTGGTAATAATGGATGTAAAAATCTAAATGATTTAGTTACTGTTTCAATTGGGAAAGTTCCTCCTGCTGCAGCAAGTTGTAAAACAAGTAGAATTAAAGCAATAAACTTACCAACATCTTTAAAGTTTAGAATTAAAAACTCAATAAGAGCTACAAAAGTATTAGCAATTAATACTATTGAAAAATAATATAGTGGAATAGATGTAATTTCAAAATCTAATAATATTTGTAATAAGAAGGCTAAAATAATACCAGCTATAGTTCCAAGTACATGATAATAGAATGTTCTTTTTAAGTGATTTGGATTATCAATAGATAATTTTTCAAATCTATTCTCTTTATCAAAGTATAAGATAATGTATAACATTAAGGCTCCTACCCATAAAGCGATAGAGATAAAGAATGGTGAGAAGGCAGTTCCATATGATGGTACTTCATTAACTACCTTTTTATCTACTTTAACAACATTTTCACTATATTTACTTATATCTTTTAATGGGGATACCTCTTCTTCTGTTACATCTTTCTTACTCTTAACTTGCTTCTTAGCATCTTTAACACTATTATCTAGTGTTATTAAACCATTATTTAAAGTCTTAGAACCAGATGATAAAGTTAATAAACCATTTTTAATGGTAGCAGAATTAGTTAATAATTTATTAACTCCTTGATTAAGAGTATCATTACCTTCTTTTAATTTATCACTACCTATTTTAGCACTATTTATAGCAGTTTGTAAGGCATCTATTGAAGTAGGTAATGTCTCTAGTGATGCAGTTTTTTCATTTAACTCATTTAAGCCAGCATTTATCTTGTTATTACCATCTACTATAGCATCACTACCATAACTAATAGTTTCAAAACTATTAAGTCCTTTCTCATTCTTAGTAAGTAGTAAAATACTTGTCTTATATAAATTAGTCATATCACCAGTTGTATCACCAAGACACTTTTCTCTTCCTTCACAACTACTACTTAGCATACTAACGATAGTATTAGCAGCACTATTTGCATAAGTTGATATTTTTTTACTACCTTCTACATAACTACTAAGACTAGCAGTAAGATTGTTTGATCCAAGTGTCAAGTTAGCAATACTAGTTGTTAATATTGGAGCACTCATCTTTAACTCATCTAATCTTGATGTTTCCATACTTAACTTGTTTAATCCTTCATTTAGTTCATTAAAGTTAGTAGTAAAGGTATTTGATCCTTCACTTACTTGTTCTAAGCCTTGATGAAACTCTTGATAACCATTTGCTAAAGTATCGGTTCCATCACTAACACTTTTACTACCATCAACTAACTTATCAGTACCGTCACTTAACTTGCTAAAACCATCTACTACGGTATCCAGTGAACTTGGCACTTTTTCTAAACTACTAGCAAGACCAGCTATTATCGTAGCATTAGCTGTATTATCTAGATTAGCTTCTACAGTAGTTACTACCTTATCAATTATTTGACTTGCTAAATAATTAGTCTTTTGATTTGGTGAATAAGTAATTGTTGGATGTTTTTTCTTACTACTAGCACTTTCTAAACTGCTAGTAAAATCTTTTGGAATAGTTATTACAGCATAATACTTTTGATTAGTAAGTCCATCACTTGCCTTATCTTCATCTACTACACTTAATTTTAAAGTGTTTTTTTCTTTTAAGCTATTAACTAACTCCTTACCTTTTTTTCCTTCATCTTCATTTACAATAGCAACCGGTAAATTATCAAGATTACCTTTTCCATATGGATTCCAATATGCCTTTAGATAAAAGAAACTATACATAAAAGGAATTATTAATACTGCTAATAAAATAACATAATTAAATAAACTTTTTTTCTTTTTATCTTTCATTTTATTTTTCCCCCTCTACAAATAAACCATATTTTAAGATAGTAGTTATTTCTTTAACTACCCTATCTTCATCTAACTTTTCATCATATTCAAAGAATATAGAAAAACATACTTTATAAATAATGAATGCTGCTAAATGACTATCACACTTTTTTATTTCTTTTTTAGAAATAGCTATATTAATCTTTTCTTCTAAATAGTTTATTACTGCTTCATCATATTGACTTATGAAGTTTGTATTACCACTAATATCTTTCATAATGGTTCTAATGAAATCACTATTCTTTCTAAAAATTAATATTTCTTTTAGTCCCTTTGTTATTCTTTCTGAAAAAGGTTTCTTTTCTTTTAAGTTTTCTTCAAAAGCTTCTGTCATTTTCTCCAATTCTTCTTTGATAAAGTATTCAAACAATTCTTCTTTATCATGAAAATAATTATAAATTGTTTTTTTAGTAACACCTGCTTTAATAGCTATCTCTTCCATTGATACTTTCTTATATCCATAATCGGTAAATAAGCTTCTGGCAGCATTTACTATATCATCCTTTTTCATCTTATTTCACCTCACTACACCAATATACCATTTTGGTATACCAGTATATTTTATTCATAAACTGAATAAATGTCAATACTTTTTTCTTAAAACTCTTTATTTTTTTCATAATATTATGCTATAATCTATTCATGCACATGTGGCGAAATTGGTAGACGCGGCAGACTCAAAATCTGCAGAAGTTAATTCTTCGTATGGGTTCGATTCCCTTCATGTGCACCAAAATGATAAGAAACTTGGAAATTAACTCCAAAGTATAATAAAGACTAACTAGAAATAGTTAGTCTTTTGTTATGGAAAATAATTTTACATAGAAAAAGACTAGTTATTTTTCAAACTAATCTCACTGATAAACTATTAATTAATCTTCTATTTCCCTATATTTAGACTCATATAAATCTACTTCTTCTTCTTTTGTATCACTACTCAAGAAATCACGCATATCTGGTAATTCGTCAATGCTAGCAAGCCCAAAGTAATCTAAAAAATCACTTGTTGTTTCATAAAGAATTGGTCTACCTGGTAAACTACTTCTACCAGACTCTTTGATAAAGCCCTTAGCTACTAATTTTCTAACCATTTGAGCACTAGCTATACCTCTTAACTGATCTATTTGAATTCTTGTTAATGGTTGATTATAAGCAACAATAGCAAGAGTTTCTAAAGCTGCTTGACTAAGTGAGTGAGTTTCTTTATTTTCAAGTAGTTTTTGATAATACAAATGATGTTCTTTTTTAGTAGTAAGTTTAAGTTTATTACCTAAAAATTCTATTTTTATTCCTCTACTATCTTTAGAATACTCTTCTTGTAAAGTAGCAATTAATGCTTTAATCTCTTCAAAATCTATTTCTAGTATATCTTTTATTTGTTCAAGAGATAATCCATCATCTCCTACTACAAATAATAACCCTTCAAGTACCGCTTCCATTTTATACCCCCTCACAAATTATCTCATCATAAATTCCTTCTTGATGAATAATTAACTCTTTATTCTTAGCCATTTCTAAAATAGCTAGAAAAGTAACTACTATATATTCTCTACTTCTAATAGAAAACATTTGATAAAATGATACTTTACCTTTTTCTTTTAGTAGATTCTTTATTTCATATCTTCTACTAGATACTGATATACCTTTTTTGGTAACTTTAGTATTAAGTGGTTTTTCTTCTTCTTTTCTAATTAAGAATTTTTTAAAAGCATCTATTAGTAAATCAACAGAACCACCTTCAAAAGTAGTTTCTTCTTCTTGATAATTACTATATTTTTCAGGAGCTTTAGTATATATTTCACTTCTTAACTCTTCTTTTTCTTTTAAATCTTTACTTATCTCTTTATAGGCTTGATACTCTAATAATTTATTAACTAATTCTTCTCTTGGATCTTCCTCTTCAATCTCCATCTCTTGTTTCTTTTTAGGTAGTAACATCTTAGCTTTTATCTCTATTAATTCACTAGCTAAAACTAAATACTCTGATATTTCCAAATTAACTTTTTCCAGATTATTGATATATTTAAGATATTGTTCTGTTATTAAATTTATCTCAATATCAAAGATATCCATTTTATTTTCTTTTATAAGATGAAGAAGCAAATCAAGTGGTCCTTCAAATCCATCTACTCTAAACTCCATACTATCAACCTTTCACTTGAAATTATAACAAATAATAGCATTATTTTCAAATTATTGTTATACTTTAGGTGGTGATTTTATGAAACAGTTTGTTAAAAAAGATGAGGCATTTACTTGTATTAATTGTGGTAAAGAAGTTAGTCCTTTAGGATATACAACAAGAGATCATTGTCCACACTGTCTTTATTCCATTCATATAGATATTATGCCCGGTGATAGAGCTAATCCGTGTAAAGGTATTTTAAAACCAATCGGTATTGAAAAGTTTAAGGATACTTATAAGATTGTCTATAGATGTGAAAAGTGTCATGAAGAGCATAAAAATATAATGGCCACTGATGATAGTCTAGATGAAATCATTAATATTTCTAAAGGAGTTTAACTCTTTTTTTATTATAGAAAAAAGACTAACTAGCCTCATTACTTATAGTCTTTATCTTTTTACCTACTATAATTATATATTCTCCCTCATTTGTAACATCACAAGTTTGTAAAACTATTATTTGGTCATTTCCATCTATACTGATATTAGTATCATACAATGACTTATTTTTTAACCATTCTAGATGTTTTTTATACGTTTCATCTGTAAAATTTAAATTAACATGTTGATAGTCTTTATCTGTTTTATAAATAGAAAATATTTGATAGTAATAAGTATTATCAATATCTTTAAAGGTAATAGTTGGATGATTATAATAATAACTACTATTTAAATATTTTTCTAAGCTATTAAATTCTGTATATACATTATTAGAGTTATGTCCATAAATAATTACTTTCTTATCACTTGTATTATTACGATAATCCATAAAGACACTACCAAGAGTATTAGCTTTTTTATTAATTAAATGATTTAAATAATAGCTGTTATCATTTCCTTTTACAATTGGAACTCTTAGACTAGTATTACTAATAGATAACTCTCCTATTATGTCTTTATTAGAGAATCTATTTTGGTATCTTTTAATTATATTCTTTTCATAAAAAGTATCTTCTTCTACTTTATCATTTGCCTCTTCTTTTAAAGTAGTTACATCTTTATAAGTATTAGTAATTTCTTCTTTAGCTTTTTCATCTTTCTTATTTAAGGCAGTACTACTAAAGTTAAAATACCAAATAAAGTTTACTATAATTATTAAAGATATTAGCATAATATAAATTATTCTTGCTTTTTTTTTCATTTTTATCACCCTTTTTATACTCCAAAAGAATCCAAAAGGATTCTTTTATCTTAGATATTATATTTCTTTTTAAGACCTAGTCCTAAAGATATAGCACCAACAGTTGATAATATTACAAAGAAGAAATCACTATTAGTATTATTAACTCCTGTCATAGGTGGTACTATTTCTCCAATTTCAATTCTATCATAAACATAAATTACTTCAATAGTTCCATCAATATATTTACCAGTTTCATCACCTTTGATTTCCACTAAATAGTATCCATCAATATCTTTATAATCTGTTAAATAATCTTTTCCTACCATTTTAGTAAATTCACTACTTGGTAATAATGTATTACCATCAGCATCTACATATTTAACAATTAATTTACCATATTTAGCTTTATACTTAAGTTGCATATCAGCCATAAAGTTAAAACCAAGGTAAGAGTTAGGTGTATATCTACCTATATTTTTTAATACTCCAGAGATAGTATAACCTTCACCCTTAGAATTAAGAGTACCTGCTCTTTCTATAATATCACTATCACCTTTAGTTTTATCACGCATATAGCTACCAATTGAATAATCACTTCCAGTATTATCACTGGCACTATTTGCTACATCTTTATTATCGGTATATTCACCATTTTCATTTTTTTGATCAAAATAGAATGATAATCCTTCATTATAGAAATAATTGTAAGCTAGTAATAAAACTGTTTCATTAGTTTCAATAGAAAATTCTCCAGATTCATTACCCATTGATTGATATAAATCATTAATCATCTCATCAGTTAATTCTGTAATGCTTGAAATATTATAATATGCTAAGAAAAAATCTAGCGGACTATTATAACCTTTAGCTTGTAAAGCACTATCTACTTCTTCTTTTGCTCTTTTTTGATTAGCTGGTAACCAAGTTATTCCTAATTCTTTTTTATAAGCAGCATTAAGTACATAGAAAGGATCTACATCAGATAACATTTCTCTAATTATTCCTTTATTGAATTGATCAAGTCTTGTATAGTTTGTCTTATATTTACTATTATAAAAATCTAATAAATATTTAGCATAATCAGCTATACCATTATATCCTTTATCAGTTAAAGCAGCCCCTACTACATCATCAGTCATATTTCTACCACTTGAATTAGGTATTAAAGCTTGTAATGCCGTATTATAAGTACGTCTAAAAGTAAATCCTTCTGGTAATGTTGTTTGATTGAAGAATTTATCATTAGTATTATTAGTAGTTGGTGTTGTTTCCTTTTCTTTATATACTAATGGTTCTGTTGGAAATATCTCAAAAGATGTCTCTTCATAATAATAATCATAATCAGATAAGTTATTAATTACCATTCTAACTCTAAACTTATCCCCTGCTTGGAATGGATTACGAAACTGAAAATAATCTTCATCTAAACCTTGTTCAGCTCCATATTTTTTAAATTCCTCATAAATTTTATTTGAGATTTGTTCAAACACTTCTGGTGCAATGACAATCTCATCATTATCATAATTAGCTGGTATAGTTACGTTGACAGTAATCTCACCATATACTTCTTGCCACATAGCATCTACAGTTAATTTTGATAAATCATAAGTTACTTCTAGTCCCTCACTAGTAGTTAACTTAGGAATAGAATCTGTATCCCACTTTGACGATTCAAGAGCAGAAACATCAGTAGTAAAGAATACAAATCCTAATAGTAGTACAACTACAAATAGAATACTTCTTACTGTTTTTTTCATTTTTTTCTCCTCCACATTTTATCAAGAGAATAAGATATAATTACCGAACCCCTTCGAAGAAATTAAACGTTTCCTTGATTTAGCTCACTATACTAATGGTAAATTAACAAATTGTCAACATTTTTTAGTCGAATTTTGCAAATTCCATAAGAAAAAAATCTAGAAACTTAAAATTCCTAGATTTCACTATTTCTTACAACTATTAATTTAGATACACTAACTAAACTTACAATAGTAATTAAAGAAGCAATTAATAGTTCAATATTATTATTAGAATCTACTAAAGTATTAGGTGGAGTAATATCATCTACTCTTGTCATACCTTTTTCTTCAATATCCCATTTAGCATAAACTGTTAATTCACTGACTGGTTTACCATCAATCATTAATTTAGTTGTTTCATCAAACTTAGTATTTAATAGTTTATATAACTCTTCAAAGTTACCTTCCAAGGCATACTTCTTAGCAAGTTCACTATCACTTGCTATATACCAACCCTTAAATACATAACCATCACGAGTTGCTACAGCAAGTAGTTTTTCAGCAAGATTCATATTATTACCATAGATAGTAACATCTTGGGTAAATCTAGAATAAAGTCCTACTTTTAATAAGTTATCTTGTAATGTCTTACTAAATCCTACATTTAAAATGCCAGCTGTTCCAAGAGATGAAATAAATCCTTCTGTAGCATCATATCTTAAGATTGATACTGGTGTCCAAACATAAGCTTTACCTTGATCATCATATCTAAAGACATAATCATATCTAGTTGAATTATTTGGATCATAATAAGTAAAACTATTCTTATCTTCCGTCATTTCTTTATTATTATTTTTATTTAATTCAAAATCAACTAATTTAGTTGAATCATTATTAATAGGACCCGTATATTTTTCGTCTTCCTTCTTTTGGTCATTATAATTACCAAAGTCACCAGTCATATTTCCATGATTTGCTTTTACACTACCACTAAGTATAATTGTTTGTTGATTACTATTAAATCCTTCTATTTCTTTTTGAATTACGTTATCAGTAGTAGCTATTTTACCAATAGTATAACCATCTACTATAAACTTACCAGCATAAGCTTCATGATAACCAATACCATGTCTTTTATTATCTAGTAAAGTAAAGGAACTATCAGTTACTTTAACTTCAACATTAAATACAGCAATTCCAGAGTAAAGTGCTACTGTAAAACCACTTCT
>OBKV01002128.1_pt1 | contig 11395 bp, 10 predicted proteins | sample 1517301 | NCBI WGS metagenome assembly OBKV01 (sample SAMN04571685, study PRJEB22368) | human gut metagenome | biome: human gut; material: stool | host: Homo sapiens | place: Luxembourg | collected 2012-06-29 | reverse complement strand
TGCTTACATTTATATTACATGACCTTTTTTTATTTATTTGGCTGTGAATAGTAACAATAAATTTCTTCTTTTATACTTAAATTAAATAAAGTTTAATAATTTTAATTGACAATAACTAAGTTAGTGTTATATAATCTCATTAACAAAATAATCTAAGTATACAAACTATGTATACTGGAGAAAATTTAGGAGGGCATTTATGTCTAGCAAATTACAACAAGCAGTCCGTACCAATGAAATTGAAAAACCTGCAAAAGTAAAACATTATATTTTAGCAAAAGATGTTTTACGGCATGACCCATTAAGTTTTAAAAAGTTTAGTGGGAATCATGTGTATATTCTTTCTGGCGTTCTAAAAGAGTTAAGATTAATAACTGAATCGCAAAGAAAAAATGATATCGCTGTTTTTCAAGCTAAAGAGGTATTAAATAAGGTAAAAGAGACAATAAATGGTGATGTTAAGTATGCTATTTCGCCAAGTGGTCTTTATTTATCAGATTGTGATGTAACACTTCATATTGTAAAAAGTGAAGATCGTAGTAAAAATGAAAACTACTACATTGACTATGCTAAGGAACTTAAAAAGAAGTTTCCTTGTCAAGAAGTAATAGTTATTTCAAAAAGCATAGACATGAGAATTGACTGCGAACTTGAAAATGTCAATTCACAAGACTATGAAAACGATAAAATTTTAGGTGAAGAAATTGCATCACTATTCCAAAAGGTTTCATTACCTGATGAAAAATACGCAGAATTAATGCAAGATATTTCATCATTTAATGCTAATGAACTTGGAGTACCTCTCTATCCCAACTGTTTCGTGGAAGTAACTTGTAAATCTGATGCTTCTACTCCATATCATCTAAGATATGACGGTAAAAAGTTAGTTAATATTTCAAAGCACTTTGAACCCTTAGCTGGTATACTACCGATAAATTTAGAGCAAAGGTTCTTCTTTGAATTATTAAAAGATGAAAATACCGATATTATAACAGTTAGCGGAAGTGGTGGTTCTGGAAAAACACTTATATCTGTTGCTGCTGCTTTGCAAATGGTACTAAAAGAAAACAAGTACAAAAAAATCATCTACATCAAACCAACTATTCCTACTGATGAGGGGCAAGGCTTTATCAAGGGTGATTTGTATGATAAGCTAAGACCTTATATGAATAGTTTCTTTGAAGCACTTTCAGTTATTTTCTCCAAAGACGAAAAAAATAACAAAATATATAAAAAGTATATGGAACAAAATGATGAAAGTGAAATTGATGTTGAAAAGTTTGCAAGGAAGCTAATAGATAAGCAAAAGCTTGAACTTACCTGCTTTTCCTACATGAGAGGTAGAAATCTTAGAGATAGCATAGTAATTGTAGATGAAGGACAGCAAACAACTCCCTTTATTGCAAAACTTATGCTTAGTCGTTTAAGTGAAAATTCTAAAATTCTTTTTATCGGTGATCCTTCTGATAACCAGATAGATAACTTCTCAGTAGATCCCCGTTCCAATGGTTTGGTATACATTGCAGCAAGATTAAGAACTTGTATGTATGCTGGACATGTTTCACTTAAATTGGTAGAACGTGGTAGAATTGCAGATATAGCGGATAAGTTTTTGTAATTTAATATTAAAACAAGAAAACCAGATAGAAATCTATCTGGTTTTTCTTGTTATTATTTTTTTATTCTTCTACAGGATAAACGCTAACTTTTTTATCGCTTCTTCCTTTTCTTTCAAATCTAACAACACCATCAGTTAATGCGTATAGTGTATAGTCTTTTCCACATCCTACATTTGTTCCTGGATGTATTTTTGTTCCTCTTTGTCTATATAATATATTTCCTGCTAATACAAATTGACCATCTGCTCTTTTTGCACCAAGTCTTTTAGCTTCACTATCTCTACCATTTCTAGTAGAACCCATACCTTTTTTATGTGCCATTTATTCTCACTCCTTTATTAATCAAATCTAAATTTCTAATTATGCTTCTACTTTTTCTTCTGCTTCAGCTTTTTTAGCTCTAGTAGTTGTAGATATTTTTTCTATTTGTATTTTTGTATATGGTTGTCTATGACCTTGAGTTTTTCTGTAATTTTTCTTAGCTTTATATTTGTAAACAAGTATTTTTTTACCTTTTCCATGTCCAATTACAGAAGCTTCTACTTTTGCACCTTTTACAGTATTTTGACCGATTGTAACTTTCTTTCCATCAGAAATAAGTAAAACTTTATCAAAAGTAACTTTTTTTCCTTCTTCTTCATTTTCTAATCTGTCTACAAAAACGATATCTCCTTCTTGTACTTTGTACTGTTTTCCACTAATTTCAACTATAGCGTACATCTTTCTTTCCTCCTTTAAATTCTAACTTTTTCTCGCCATAAAGGTAGTGTTATACACATTTTCAACCTGTTCTGTGCGGAATACATATAGATTTTAACATTTTTTAGGCTAATTGTCAAGGAATTTCTGCAATTTTTCATAAGCTTCTTCAAAAACTTTATCTAATTCTTGAAGCTGTGATGTTGTAAATTTCTGTAAAACAAAATCTACTAAATCTTGGTTTGGGTGCTTTATTCCCCCTATTCCTATCTTAATTCTTGCAATATTTTTTGTTGACAACATTTGTACTATATTTTTCATACCATTATGTGTGCCACCACTACCATTTAATTTATACCTACATTCACCGAAAGGTATATCTATATCATCAAATATTATGATTATATCTTTATCTTCAAGATTATACCACTTTTTTAATTTTTGTACTGCATTTCCACTTAAGTTCATATATGTAAGCGGTTTAGCAAAAACAACTTTTTCATTATTTATATATATTTGTCCAACCATACTATCTGTAGCTTTTATCTTATCATTTATTTTAAAGCCGTATTTTTCTTCTAAATATTCAAGAAAAAGCCAACCTACATTATGCCTTGTCTTTGCATATTCATCCCCTGGATTACCAAGTCCAACAACAAGTTTCATTCTTCCTACACTCCACTCTAATTTTTATTTTATATTTACAATATATTTTAGCTAAAAAGCTTGAATTTTTCCTATAATTATAGTATTATTATATATGAAATTTATAATATTGTCAAATGATACTATTATATATAATATACTTGAAAGTGGTGATATTTTGATAGACAATTTATTCAAAAAATTACATATAAAAATTAAACCAAATAAACTAATTACGTACTTACTATACGCAATTACTGCTATATTAGTATTATTCTCACTTAGTAGAATGTTAGGTTTTATTATAGGATCGTCAAGGATAGCCAATAATATTTCTCCATATTTATATACACTATTTATATGTATGCCAGTACTTGCTTACTCTTTCTACGTAAATTCAGGTCTTGCTAAAAGTGATTTACATAGAATAAATATGTTTATAGCTACCTGCACTATGTTAGGAGTAATTGTAGGAAACATAGCATGTACATGGTTAAGTAATGCATTTTGGTGGCTAGTACAATTAATACCAGGGTATGAAGAAGTTTCAAGATTATTTCCTGAACTATTTTCACCTGCTATAAAAACTTTATGCCTTGCAATCCCATTTGTAAGTGTATTTAAAATAATTGATTACTTTTTATTAATATTTAGAGATGAAGATTTGCCAAAAGCAATAGCTGGGTTTGAGGGATTATCTCTTAGTAATTCAGTAAAAGAAACTGGTGCTTTTACATGTGAAACAACTATCTGTAAAGCAAAAGGTACTTCTTTACCAGTTATAGTTCCTGAAAAGAAACGTTATGAGTCTACTTTAGTCCAAGGTGCTACTGGTACTGGTAAAACTTCCATGGTTTTACTACCAATGAGTGCTTTAGATTTAGAGAAGAAATTCTTCTTTAGAGAATTTTCTAAAAAGATTGGTTATTCAATGTTAAAAAAAGGTGTTGCATATATGAATGGACCTTTTAATAACGAATATATTAATCAAAACTTCTCTTTAACTTTTTTAAGACCAAGACGTGGTATGGAAGAAGAATTTATGAATACTGTTAAACCACTGGTACAATATATAGATAATTCAACCGGTCAAATATCATATAAAAATCTTGGAATTACAGTATTAGAAAACGATGGTAAATTCATTTCTGATTTTATAGGTGTTGCTAAAAATTTTGAAATTGAAGTATTATCAATTGATCCAGCTAGTCCTGAGACTACACTTAGCATAAATCCATTTGCTATACCAGACCCTTCAAAAGTTGCTTCAATAGTAGCCGATGTATTAAACTCTATGTATGAGAGTACTGGTGGCGGAAAAGCTGGAGACCCATTCTTTACTCAAGTAACAATAGATGCATTCCAAAATCTATCAATACTTCTTAAAGAAATGTACCCAATATTACACAATGGTGAAATAGCAAGCTTAGAAGATATGCTTGAATTATTATACAATTTTGATGCAGTTGAAGAAATGACAGAGGAAATGAAAAAGATTCCTGAATTAGAAAGTAAATACAAACTACTTATAAAATACTTCGAAAAGAATTTCTATAAACCAGCTTTAAATATTAATGGATTTGAAATTCCTGGTACTCGTGGTAGTGGTAGAAAAGATACTGAAAGATTCTTATATGGTGCAATCACACAACTTAACAACTTAATTAGACACCCAGGTCTAAAAGCTGCTCTTTGCGGTAAAGATAATATAATAGATTTTGATAAGGCATTAGAAAATGGTAGCGTAATTACTGCATGTTCTAGAAAAGGTGAACTTGGTATATTACAAGCCAAAGCTTTTGGTATGTTCTTTATATTACAATTCCAAGATGCTGTATTAAGAAGAAAAGGTAACGAAGATTCTAGGACTCCTCACTTCTTATACATCGATGAATTCCCAGAGTATATTACTAAAGATATGGAAGTTATGTTTACATTATTTAGAAAATATAGATGTGGTGTTACTGTAGCTATACAAAACTTATCACAACTTGAAAAAAGTGGTAAGGACTATTACAGACAAGTTGTTCTTGCAAATACAAAAACACAAGTTGTATTTGGTGATACAGTACCTGAAGACAGCCATTACTGGGATGAAGCTTTCGGTCTTGAGAAAAAACCTGATAAAGAAAGTAGCTTTAAAATTTCAAAAGACGGTGATCTTGATAAACATACTAGTCTACAAATCAAAAAGAAAAGTAGAGCTGATTGGTATAAGATTGCAAACCAAGGCTTTGGTGCTGTATATTACAAAACTAAAAATGCTAAAGGTAAAACAGTATTTGGTCAAGGTAAAACTGAATTCTTAAATTCAAAATACAAAGAAAAAGCTTATGTACAAAAATTTAATTTTGAAAAATATATGATGTCAAAACCAGATAATCCAACAATTACTATTGATGATAGTGATAATACAACAAATGATGATAATCTATTTGGAGTAAATACTACATCAAGATTAAAACAAGAAATTGAGAAATTGTCTAATGAATCAGTATTAAATACTACTTCAACAACAAATAATTCTAATGCAAATAATACTGCTACAAGTGATTCTATACTATCATCAAATCCAAATACAGACGCTCCAATACCTGATGATTTTGAAATAATATTTGATGATAATGAACCAACATTAGAAAATTCTTCTATTGATGGTGGTGCAATAACTGAAGATTATGAAACTCCAGCAATAAAAGAAAATAAAAAATAACACACAAAAAAGACACGATTTTATATATAAGTCGTGTCTTTTTTTAGTATTAAATAGCGATTAAAGATAACACTTCAAAGCTCTCAAAATATCGTAATTTTTTTATTTAAGCATTCTAACTTTATGTAATCTAAGAATTTAGGTTATATTCAAATATAGCATTTCCACCTATTGATACTTTAATATAATATATCAATCCCTTAAAGTACTCACTATTTTCAAAATCATTTCTACCTAAATAATTTACACCTCTTGAGATATCCCTAATAGGAAATAGTATTTGTGAAATATTATTTTCATTATTTGACTTATCCCCTACATAAATAGTTGTATCATAATTCATATACTTTCTAGTAGTTGTAACATTTATATTTACTTTTTTACCTACTACTAATCCATTACTCAAATTATTTCTATGATAGTATTTTACAAGTTCTGCTAATCCTCTAGATTGAAATTCAAATCTTACATCTGTAGTATTGTCCATATTTTTTAATATAAAATAATCTTCATCTGCTCCGTTACTTAATAATAGAATAGCCGAATTATTTTTTATTTCGTCATATCTAACTGTTGCCTCAATATTTATACCACCTTTCCAATCTAATCCACTTGGTAATTCTGGTATTTGTACATAGTCATCTATTCCATCAAAAGATAATGCTCTATTTCCTTCTTCATCTTTTACAATTTGAACCCCATTTTTTAACTCTGCATTGTATGAATTACTAGAAGAATCCATTAAAATAGAATGACTCACATTAAATTCTACTTGTTTTTGCATCTCATAAGGTTCAGTTACGTTAATTTTTAATATAATTTTATCTAATGTAAGATTGTTTAATACATTTTGTTTTACTTTAAAATTATATTCCTTTGATATTTTTTCGTTTTTTTGCATTTTATCTTTATATGTATTTTCGTTTAAATTAACATCATTCATCATTACAGTAAAATTAGAATTTTCTTTGTTTTCCATACTTATTTCGTAATCTATATCGAACTTAGATATAGCTTCATCTTCAAAATTATCAATAGTTAAATTAAAAGTAAATTCCTTTTCCTCACCTAACATAATTTCAGTAATATTTGTTTTTGGTATTAAATATACAACTATATTTAATTTTCCAAAACCTAATATTTCATCTATAAAGATTTCTTCTTTATTTCTTGTAACATAAACCAACTTTTCATCTTTTAAAGTATAATAATCACCAATTTCTACATTCCCATAGCCATAGTTTAATTTTTGTTCACTTAGCTTTGACATGTTTAAGATATATTCCTTTGTCATATATTCATTATCATAAAATAAATCTGCATAAGTTCTATCTGTTTCTTCATGGCTTTCTAGTAAGAAACCATGAATCCTTGTCCTTAATATCTCTTTAACAACAGAAAATTCATTTGCATACACTGCTTCTTTTGCTCTTTCTATTATTCCATTATCTCCAAATAATGTTAATAGCACTGCTGCTGATATTATTATTATTACAATAATTGTTATTACTAACGTTATTAAACTTATACCTCTTTGTTTTTTCTTTTGTTTCATCTTTTCCCCCTATTTTTATAAATAATAAATTTCTCTTCTTTTATGTTTTTGCACACAAAAAACCAGCTTAAAATATTTCTATTTTAAACTATCCCTATTATTATATTTTTTTACATTTTTTTAATTCCTTTAGAATATATATATATATATGTGTGTGTGTGTGTGTGTGTGTGTGTGTGTGTGTAGTTCAATGCAACTTTCAAGTGTTTTGGTTACCATAATTTTACCTCTTCTTGTCTTTAATATACATATATATTATCATATAATTTTTTTATTTTCAATTCTCTTAAACATATATTTTATTTTTTATATATGGTGTCTAATTTTTTATGTAAGAAGTATATTTTATAATACCCATGTTACGATAATGTAACTTAATTTAAGTTAGTATGGTAGTATTAATAGTCACATATAAAATTAGTAGAATTATTAAATATTAATTATCATCTTTTATATCATCTATCTTTAACTTATAGTTATATCTTTTACTATTTAGTTCTTCTTTTAATCTAAAAACAGTTTCTAAATCTATATCGTAAGTATTAGCAATCATTAAAACATAATATAACACATCTGATAGCTCTTCTTCTATAGTTCCTTTAATATTGCCATCTTCCATTCTTTTATCTTTTCTTATTACTTCTGCTAATTCACCAACTTCTTCTATTAATTTTAAAAAATATCTTTGTGTATTATTCATTTCTTCAGGTTTAATTATCTTATATTTCTCTTTTAAATATTTTTGCATCTTTTTTATTGTTAAATTCATAATATACTCTCCTTACGATATTATCATATAAACTTTTTATGACTTGAATAAAATTATTCTGATTTTTTATTAACTATTGTTGTATAAAAAGTAAAATCATCTTCCCCATCTATTGTTACTCTATATGATGTATCATCTATTACATAACCTTCTTGTGTTTTACTTTGTTTTATGTAATAAACACCATTTCCATCTAGATTTCTAGCAACTATACCATCTTCATATGCAAGTAAAGTTGTAACATATTCTCCATTCTCATTATAAAAGTCAATTTCTGCATCTTTTAATGTTTCGCCTTGCTCATTTTCTACTGTAATAACAAGTCTTGGTACATTTCTTGTAATAGGAAGTGTAACAGTTGCTGTTTCCCCTCCATTTACAGAAAATTCTACTTTTTCTCCATTTACGCTATATCCTTCTGGTGCAGTTGTTGCTTTTAATGTGTATGGTCCAACAGGTACAGTATAAAATTTAACTTTACCATCTGTTCCTGTTTCTACACTACCTTGAACATCATCACCTACTAACAAATCAACACCAGCTCCTATTACAGGCTGATTTGTTTGGTCTACAACTAGTAATTCTATTTTTCCAAGTGTTGTTACTTTTTCTTCATCTTTATTTTGAATATATAAATATACTAGTGCCACAATTGCTACGATTACTAAAATTGCAATTATTATTCCTATTAGTATTTTTTTATTTTTCAAACTAATTCCTCCTTCTAATAATAACTTATATTTAATTGCGACGACACTGTTGTCTCAATTAAAAACCATATTCTTTTTATAATTTATTTATACCTTGTCAAAAATTCTACCATTTTATGAAAATTATTTTATCAGATTTATACTAAAATATTTTAATTAAAACAAGAGAGGCAGAGATTTGCATTTACAAAAAATCTACCTCTCCATCATAATTAACTACGTTAAATAAGTTTTCTTTTACTTCTTGTTATTTATACTATTGGTTTTTACCGCAACATTGTTTATATTTTTTTCCAGAGCCACATGTACAGGCAGGTCATATATTTATACCATTTATTATATTTATAGTATTTGTGGTATTTATTGATTTTGTTGGTCATAACAGAATTAGTACAAATAGTATTTATAGTACTAATCTATACAACTGTAATCTATTATCGGATGACAAAAGGATGACTCTGTCAACATTTCATTTACCACGTTTATTTTACCTTTTTCCTTTAATTATAAGCAATTCTACAATTTTTATAATCGCACATTTGGTCAGGGAAATTAGCATTTAGTCTTCTTCAATTATTTTTTGATTTGTATAAAGATATTATTTAAAAGTTACTTTCAAAAATACCTTTTTACCTTTTTGTATAACGACAAATCCATCATTAAAATCCTCTTTAGTAATTACTCGATCAACATTATTTTCTTTCTCTTGATTAACACTAATACCATTTTGTTCAATTAATCTTCTTCCCTCAGATTTTGATGATACAATTTTTAATTCGTTTAATAAATCAATTAATGTAATTGGTAATTCACCATTAAATTTTATTGTATCTATATTATCTGATAAAGTCTTATTAGCTTTAGCATTATACTTATCTTCTGCATCTTTAATAAATTCTTCTCCATGATACATTTTAATTATCTCTCTAGCAAATTTTCTATGTGCATCAACTATATCAGTATTAATCCAATCTTTATAAGTATTTGTATCAATATCAGTTGTTAATCTAAAATAATCTTCTAGACAATCATCTGGAATTCTCATTGATTTTTCAAACATAATTGATGGTTCTTCATCTATTCCAATATAATTACCTAATGACTTACTCATTTTTTCTTTTCCATCAAGTCCAACTAACAACGGAAATACAATAACATCTTGTTGTTCTTGCCCATAATCTTTTTGTAATTCTCTACCAACAAGTAAATTAAATGTTTGATCTGTTCCACCTATTTCAATATCAGCATGAATTGCTACTGAATCATATCCTTGCATTAACGGATACATAAATTCATGTACTCCTATTGGAGTTTTATTATTAAATCTATTACTGAAATCATCTCTTTCAAGAAGTCTTGCAACAGTATATTTTCCTGTTAATTCAAGCACATCTTTAAAATTCATCTTATTTAACCATTCTGAATTGTAAACAATTTTCGTTTTTTCTTTATCAAGTATTTTAGTAACTTGTTTAAAATATGTTTCTCCACTCTTTCTTGTTTCTTCAAACGTTAATTGAGGTCTAGTTTTGCTTTTTCCACTGGGATCGCCTATCATAGCAGTAAAATCTCCAATTACAAACACAATATCATGTCCCATATCTTGTAACATCTTTAATACTCTAAGTGGGACTGTGTGTCCTAAATGCAAATCAGGTCTTGATGGATCTGCTCCAAATTTAACAACTAATTTTTTTCCACTTTTTAATTTTTTTACCAATGTATCTTCACTATAAATTTGAACTGCTTTTCTTACAATAATATCAATATTATTATCATTATTCATTTATATTCCCTCCTAAATAATTTGTATAGTTAATTAAATTACAATCATCAAAGTAATAATAGTAATAGTCACTATCCATACAAATCACCTCCTTGAAAACAAAAAGAGCAAAACATCCATAAAGGATGAATTGCTCGTGGTACCACCTTTGTTTGTAATAATAGTTTATTACCTCTTATTGATAACGGATACTATCCGACTTAAAATCATCACTTGTAATTCATTACCTTAATTTTGTTTGTTTCCACCAACCACAAACTCTCTATAAATCATATTAAAATAATTACTTCGAATGAATCGCTTTTTAATTAACTAATGTAATTATACTATATTTTATTGTTTTTTGCAATTTATTCCAATAAAATTGTTTAAATCTATTTCTTTTTCAAATGTTTCACTTACATTTTTTAAAGTATCAATTGTACTTGTAATATAATAATTTTCTGTTGTTTCTATCTTACTATGTCCTAATACTTTCGATATATCCTTTATTTCGACTCCACTTCTTAAAGTAGTCGTTGCAAAACTTCCTCTTAAATCATAAAATCTACATTTAATCCCTAATTCATAATGAATAATTTCAAATGGATATTTTATAAGATCTGTACCAGAATATGTTCCGTTAGTTTTTATAAAAACCATATTTGTATTATTTTTTGATTTCTTACTCTCTACAATTTGGTATTCAATTAGTTTTCCATGTTTGTTTTTTATTTGTTCTAAATTGTAGTACTTATAATTTTCGGTTGTAAAATATTCGTTGGGGTGTGAATACACAACAATGAATATTTTTTAGCAAAAAAATTGCAATTAAACCATTCTTGCTATAAAATATTGTTGTTACACAATCACAGAAAGGATGATTTAATTGCAAAATAATAATATCATAAAATTATTAA
>OBKV01002120.1_pt1 | contig 11412 bp, 9 predicted proteins | sample 1517301 | NCBI WGS metagenome assembly OBKV01 (sample SAMN04571685, study PRJEB22368) | human gut metagenome | biome: human gut; material: stool | host: Homo sapiens | place: Luxembourg | collected 2012-06-29 | reverse complement strand
TTGCTTTTTTATATTTATATATTTATTTCTTAAATAATCTAAATATTCATTATACCATTCTTCTTTATTTGCCTTTTTTATTGATGAATCATAAGCAATAGAAGATTTATCTCCTCTTATTTCTACATCCTTGTCTCTTAATGCTTTTAATATTATAGGCATAAAATCTTTAGCTATTTTTTCATGAACTAATAACTTTTCTGCTGCATTACATACTGAAGGTCTTGATGTTTTAGCATTTATAACTATATTTTTAGCCATTTCAAAATCTGCATATTCATCAACATATATATGACAATTTCCTGTTCCTGTCTCAATTACAGGAACTGTTGCATTTTTAACTACAGCTTGAATAAGTCCTGCTCCACCTCTTGGAATTAACACATCAATGTAGTCATTTAATTTCATCATTTCAGTTGCAACTTCCCTACTTGTATCTTCAATTAATTGAATTGAATCTTCTGGAAGCCCTACTGATTTAAGTCCTTCTCTTAATACTTTAACTATTGCTTTATTAGAATTAATAGCTTCACTTCCACCTCTTAAAATAACTGCATTACCCGCTTTAAAACAAAGTCCTGCTGCATCACTTGTTACGTTAGGTCTTGCTTCATATATTATTCCTATAACACCTAAAGGAACTCTCTTTTGTCCAATTTGAAGTCCATTTGGTCTTGTCCACATTCCTAATACCTCTCCTATTGGATCTGGTAATGCTACAACTTGTCTTAAACCATTTGACATGCCTTCTATTCTTTCCTCAGTTAATGCTAATCTATCTAACATAGATTTAGATGTACCCTTTTCCATTGATGCTTGTAAATCAATTTTATTAGCCTTAAGTATTTCTTCTTTATTATTAACTAAAGAATTAGCCATTGCATTTAATCCTTTATTTTTTTCTAATGTGCTTAAATTTGATAATATAAAAGAAACTTCTTTTGCTTTTTTACCCTTATTTATTAATTCATTCATTATTATAAAACTCCCTTCTATTTATTTTTTTTCATAAACAATGTTCCAACTTCTTTTCCTTCTACTATATCTATTAATAGTGATGGATTTTCCCCATTTGCTAATATCATGTTGCAATTTGCTGATATAGCTCTTTTAGCTGCAGTTAATTTTGTTGCCATTCCTCCAGTTCCAAGATTACTTCCTGCACCACCAGCACAAGCTTCTAATTCTGGTGTAATTTCTTCTACTGTTTTTATTAATTTTGAATTTGGATTTTTTCTTGGATCTGAGTCATAAAAACCATCTATATCAGATAATATAATTAATAAATCAGCACTAACTAATTCAGCAACTATTGCTGATAAGTTATCATTATCACCAAATCTAACTATATTTTCAATTTCGTCTATAGCAACAGTATCATTTTCATTAACTATTGGTATAATTTTATTTTCTAATAAAGTTTCAAATGTATTTACAACATTTTCTCTTATATGATCATCTTCAACAACATCTCTTGTTAATAAAACTTGCCCAACAATATGGCTATATTCTCCAAAGAATTTACTATATATATGCATAAGTTCACATTGTCCTACAGCAGCAGCTGCTTGTTTTTCTTTTATACTCTTTGGTTTTTCTTTTAATTTAATCTTATTAACTCCAACACCAACTGCTCCAGATGAAACAAGAACAACTTCTTTTCCTGAATTCATTAAATCAGATAATACCCTTGTTAACTTTTCTATTCTTGTTAAGTTTATATTACCATTATCATAAGTAAGTGTTGATGTTCCTACTTTAATTACTATTCTATTACACCTTTTCATTTGCTCTCTATAGCTCAAACAGATCATCTCCTAAATCTTAATTTGTTATTTATATATTATAATTATCTTTATTAGTATTTACCATAAAAATTTCCTTTATATTTATATACAAATTTACCTATTAAAATTATACATGTCCATAAAATTGAATAAAAATTAAAACTTTTGAATAATTCTGTATAAAAATAAAAAATTATAAAGTTTTTCTAAATTTTTATGCATAAAATATGTTGATTTTTGATATCTTTGCATTTAGAATTAATGTAGTTTAATAATTAAAATTTTTTTGTTATAAAAGGAGAAAAAATGGAAGTTTCAAATTTAAAACCATTTGATAATGATAAAACTAAAGTTTCCTTAAAAGATAAGTTAAAATTCATTATTCCTTCTCTAATTGGTGTTTTATTGTTTATAATTCCAATAAAACATGAAGGCGATGTTACTATTCCAATAGCTATTTTTTCTGGAAAACTAGTAAATTTTCTTGGTGAATATTTAGTATACATAATTACCATAACACTGATTATTTCCGCTATATTTAGTTTTATAGCAACAGTTTTTAAGCCAAAATTTATAATAAATAATAAGCTTTTAAATTCACTATTTAGTACAACTTCAATTTGGTTAACTTCAAGAGTACTAGGTGGAATATTTGGATTACTTGTTACTCTTAATGTAGGACCTGAAATGATAATTAATAGTGATACTGGTGCTTTTGTATTACATGATCTTTTAACTGTATTATTTTCTATATTCTTATTTGCAGGATTATTCTTACCATTACTACTTAATTTTGGTTTATTAGAGTTTTTTGGTGCATTATTAACTAAAGTAATGAGACCAGTATTTAAATTACCTGGTCGTTCTTCAATTGACTGTATCACATCTTGGTTAGGTGATGGTACTTTAGGAATAATGCTAACTAGTAAACAATATGAAGATGGATTTTATACAGAAAGAGAAGCCGCTACTATAAGTACTACATTTTCAGCAGTTTCAATTACATTTAGTTTAGTTGTAATAAATACTGTTGGGCTTGGAAATATGTTTGTTCCATTTTACTTAACTGTTAGTATTGCTGGTATAGTTGCTGCAATAATAATTCCAAGAATATATCCATTATCAAAAAAGAAAGATACATATTATAATGGAGAAAATAAAAAAATAGATGAATCTATTCCTAGTGGATATACATCTTTTTCATGGGGATATGAACAAGCTATAATAAAAGCAAGAAAAAATTCTAGCATAAAAGAATTCTTTACTGATGGTGCTAAAAATGTTTTAGAAATGTGGATTGGAGTCTTACCTGTTGTTATGTGTATGGCAACAATAGCACTTATAATAGCTAACTATACTCCAGTATTTAAAATCTTAGGAATACCTTTTATTCCTCTACTTCAATTATTACAAGTACCTGAAGCTGCACAAGCATCTCAAACATTAGTTGTTGGATTTGCTGATATGTTACTTCCTTCAGTTGTTGCTTCAACAACTATACAAAGTGAAATGACAAGATTTATAGTTGCTGCAGTTTCTGTAACTCAACTTATATATATGTCTGAAGTTGGTGGTGTTTTACTTGGTTCTAAGATTCCAATAAATATAAAAGAATTAATTATAATATTTATAGAAAGAACCTTAATAACTTTACCAGTTATAGTTTTAATTGCAAATTTTATATATTAAATATTTGGGGATGTCGCATTAAGAATAAATACTACAATATATTGTGTTAATTTTTATTTTTTAAAACAATATATTGTGTATAAAAGTTTTATTTCGACAGCCCCTTTTTATAAAAAAAGGAGCAAACAAAAATTGTTTAACTCCAAAATCCTTGATAATGGTGACCTGTAGGGGAATCGAACCCCTGATTTCACCGTGAGAGGGTGACGTCTTTACCTCTTGACCAACAAGCCATATTGTTAATTTTTAACTTAACAATATTAATATTACCATATATCAAAAAAATATACTAGATATTTTTTCCATTTTATCTAATTTTTATTTTTCTATATCTATTATATGCACACATTATTTCTTGCTTTCTTACTATAGCAAAGCTTCCATATCCACCTTTAATATTTTCAATTCCAATAAGATTATTCTTTAATTCTTCAGTTATATTATCTGCAATTTGTGCTAAAGTTAAATTTTTTCCCATTAATTTATTTTCAGCATATTTCATAATTGCTCCAATTGTATTTAACTGTTCATTATCTACAATTTGTTCTACAGCTCTTAAATCTATATTTTCTTTATTAATAGAAATTCCATCCTTACCTAAAGTTTTAACCTTAACACCCTTTGGGCTACTTTCTATGGTCCCTTTAAGAATCACCCTATTAAAATCAATATCCACCTTTAAATTTTCATTTACATTAGTTATCCCTCTACTTAAAGCTTTTGCCTTTTTAGTAACTTCATAAGGTTCATAATTATCCATTTGAATTACTAAATCTGCAATATCAAAAAAGTCCCCTGAACTTCCTGCAACTAATATAGTTGATATTCCCTTTTGTTTATAAAGGCTTCTTGCTACATCAATAAATGGTGTTATAGGCTCTTTATCTTTAGATACAAGCTGTTGCATAACACTATCTCTAATCATAAAATTAGTAGCTGATGTATCTTCATCTATTAAAAATAATTTTGTTCCACTTTCAATACCCTCTATTATATTAGCTGCTTGTGATGTACTTCCACTTGCATTTTCAGTATAAAACTTCTTAGTATCTTTTCCATTTGGCAAATTATTAATGAATAAAGATATATCAGTCTTAGTTATTGCTCTTCCATCTTCTGCTCTAACTTTTAATGCAGTATTATCTGTTATGACAAATTCTCTTCCATCACCCTCAATGTGATTATATACTCCAAGCTCTAATGCCTTAAGCAATGTTGATTTTCCATGATAACCTCCACCAACTATTAATGTTATTCCTTCTGGTATTCCCATTCCTTTAATTAATCCTCTATTAGGTGTATTAAATTCTACCTCTAGCTCCTTAGGTGAAATAAACTTTTTACCATCTTTTAATGGTTTTTGAGAAATCCCACTTTCTCTTGGTAATATAGAATTATTTGCTATAAAGGCAATAAGTTTTTTATCTTTCAATTGTTTTCTTATAAATTCTTGATCTTCTAATAATTTTAATTTGTCATTTAAAGCTTTAATATTTATATTATTATAAATTAAAGTATTTTTAACTATATTAGGTATAATATTAAATAATATTTTTTCTAACTCTTTAGATAATACACTTCTTCCCCTTGCTGGAAATCCAACATAAAATCTAGCCTCTATTTTTTCATTATTTATTATTATTGAAGTTCTTTCTATTACTTGTTGAGAGCATTTACTTATTTCAATAAGTCCACTTTTACCTGAGCCAAATACTTTTTCTCCATACTTATATATATTTTTACTAAATAATCTAGTTAAAAAATCACAAATAGTAATTTTTTTATATTTTTCATCAAATAAATTTTTAGGAAAGTTATTATTACTATTTACTATAACTCTAATCCTTGATGGCGAAGCAAAAGGATCACCTTGAACATGATCTATACTTAAAATATAATCTTCAAAACTATATTGTCCTTCTAATGTCTTATAAGTTTTATATCCACGACCATCAATTTTTTCTAACTCTCTCTTTAAATCACTTAAGTTCTTCATATTTTACTTCCCTTCAGCAAAAAACTCATCAATTAATTTTTCACTCATTCTTCTATACATATTACTCATATTTACTAATGAACATAATAATAAAAAGTTTTTTTCAAACTCTCCATCAAAATTTTTATTTTCATCAACCTTATTGCTTATATTTTCAAATTTTGTAGAAACATCTATTTTAAAGCTTTTTTCATCATTATCACATTCCTCTAGAAAACTTGAATATAATTCTCTTAATGGATAATTTCCTTGCACAGATTTATTTATTATTTCATCTAAACATAATTTAATATCGTTTATTGATAATGCTCCCTTTAAATTATAAATTAAAGACATAAGTATAATATGTTCTTTTGAATATTTTTTATTTTTTATAGGTAATAAAAGCTTTCCTTTAGCATAATTATTAATCATTGTTTTTGTTAATATTTTTTCTTCATCATTTCTTTTTTGATTACTTAATTTAGATTCAAATAATTGAATTACTTGATCCATATATAAATCTATTTCTGGCACTTCTTCTAATTTAATATTACTTTCTAAAGATAAATTATTTAATATTTCTATTATATCCATAGCATCCTCCATATAGTTTTAAAAACTACTTATTATCACTATTATATTTTAATAATAATAGTATTTCCTAATATTTGCAAGAAAAACAGATGTATTTACTGATAATTTGCTTAAATCTACTTAAATTCACTTTGACTATAGTGAACAAATAGCAAATAATATTAATATAATAAAATGTAGTTTTTAAAACTACTTATTGAAATGAGAGGTGTTTATTTATATGTATAAAAAATTAAGAGAACCAATTAATTCTATAACTCATCTTGCTGGTGCTGGATTATCATTAATTGCTTTAATTGCCATGTTGCTTAAAGTAACATTCTCAGGTGGTCCTGCTATTTCAATATTATCTGTTACCATTTTTGGATTAAGTTTAATTCTTTTATATACAACTTCAGGAACTTATCATGGAATAGTATCAACTCAAAAAGTTATTTCATTTTTTCAAAAACTTGATCATTCAATGATTTTTATTTTAATTGCTGGTTCATATGCTCCATTTTGTTTAATAACAATTGGTGGTAAATTTGGATTTACAATGTTTACTGTAATGACTACTATTGCAATTTTAGGTATTGTATTTAAACTTTGTTGGTTTAATTGTCCTAGTTGGGTAGATAGTGCAATGTATATTGGAATGGGCTGGGCTGCATTATTTATGATTAAACCTTTATCAGCAATATTACCTGGAATAAGCTTATTTTGGTTAGTATTAGGTGGTATTTTTTATACTATAGGTGGAATAATTTATGCTACCAATTCTAAAAAATTGAAAATTGGTAATTGGGGCTTCCATGAAATATTTCATATATTCATATTACTTGGTAGTTTAAGTCATTTCATATGTGTATATACTTATGTAATTTAATTTTTATAAAATATAAAAATTAAATTTAGCTACTATTAAATATGATTAATAATAAAAATTTAAAAATTATTTTATATAAAAATCCCTATAAAGTAAACTTCTTTAATACTTTACCTTATATGGATTTTTATCTTCTTACAACACTTTTACTATAATTAAAGAAAATTTTCTGCAATTGATAAAAGATTTTTTTTAGTATTTAAATTTTTATCATCAAGTACTTTTTCTAATAAAAATATTAATATTTCTCCAATAATTTTTCCTGGTTTAATATTTAAATGTGTCATTAAATCAGAACCAGTAACAGCTAAATCTTTTATATAAAGTGGTTCATTATTTTCAAGTATTAATTTTACTCTATTAGAAATATAATCAACCTTTTTTAAAAATGGAACTGGATCCCATAGTGCATTAATATCTGCTCTTTGAAGTTCAAAAAGAATAAATATATTTTTAGGTTCAACACGTCTTAATAATCTTTTTATTTCACCATCAGTTGGCATATAATTAACATCTAATACTAAATGATCATAAATAATCTTAGAAACTCTATCTATAGTATCATTATCAAACTTTAATCTTGATAATATCGGTTTACATATTATAGCGCCTTCTTTAGCATGCCCCGGAAAATAGCAGTGCCCATTAGGTAATTGTTTTAAGGTATTAAGTTTTCCAACATCATGAAAAAGTGCTGATAGCCTTAAAATTAAATCATTACTTGAGGTATTTTTTATTACATTTAAGGTATGATTAAAAACATCTCTATTATGATTATTACAAAGTGGAGTATATCCAACTAAACTATTAATTTCAGGAAGAATTATTCCTAAAATTCCTGTACCCCTAAGTAAGCTTAATCCTTCACAAGGATTGTTAGTAATTAATATCTTACATAATTCATCTCTAATTCTTTCAACACTTATATTTTTTATTAATTCATAATTTGCTTTTATAGCTAAATAAGTATCTTCTTCTATTTGAAACCCTAATTGGCAACTAAATCTAATTGCACGTAACATTCTTAATGCATCTTCTTGAAACCTTTTATTAGGATCTCCCACAGCTCTTATTACCTTATTTCTTATATCTTCTATTCCATTAAAATAATCTATTAAACCCTCTTTCTTATTATAAGCAAGAGCATTTACTGTAAAATCACGCCTTGATAAATCTTCTTTTATATTAAATACAAATTCAACTGATTCAGGGCGACGATTATCAATATATTTTCCTTCAGTTCTATAAGTAGTAACTTCTAAATTTTCATTATTTAATACTACTGTAACTGTTCCATGCTGTATTCCCGTTGGAATAGTTTTTTCAAATAATGATTGTGTTATGCTTGGTAATGCTGATGTAGTTATATCATAATCCTTAGGCATTAATCCCAACAATGAATCTCTAACACATCCCCCAACCATAAATGCCTCATAATTATTTTTATAAAAAGTATCAATAATAAATTGAACATTACTAGGTATATTAATAAACATGATAAATCATCCTTTAAATTAAATTTTCGTTATTATTATATTTTAACATAAATATTATTATAAAGGTTTATAACAATAAATTAGGACTAAAGTTAATTATTATTTATTAACTTTAATCCTTAAACTTTAATTAATTATTACCTTTGTTCCTGATTCTATATTATCATAAATCCACTTTGCATCTTCAGTTTTTAATCTTATGCAACCATGAGAAGCTGGTACTCCTAAAGTATAATCAACAACTTCACTTTGGTCCTTATTATAAGGAACAGAATGAAATAAATAATCTCCATAAAATTGAACCCAATACTTCCCACCTTGATTGTATTTATCTGAAAAAAACCATGCTCCACGTTCGCGTACATCAAATATTCCTGTTGGTGTTTTTTCAGATTCTATTCCTGTAGAACATTTAAAACTTTTAATTTTATCCCAATTATTTATTGAACCTTTATAAATATAAGTAATTTGATCTTTTAAATTTACATAAATTAAATTAGATGTTAAGCTTTCAATATTTAATGTATTAATGTTATTACTTGTTAATGATTGAAGTAACTTAGAAGATGCTGATATTGTTTCTTGTTTATTTTCATTAGAACTTATTGAAGTTAAATAGTTTTCTCTTGCTTCTGAAATTGAATTAATTTTTGCTTCTATATCTGTATCATTTACATCAATAATTGATGTATCTGCATCCTTTAGTAAATTTATTGCTTTAGTATAATAATCATCCTTTACTAATTCATCAGCTTGATTAAATAAACCTTCTTTATATTCATTAACATATTGTTTTATGTACTTATTTGCTTTACTTGCATATTTTGATGTAGAAGGAATTTTCTTTAAATAATCAATTCCCTCCTTAAGGTTTCCATTATTATAACTATCTACTCCTAATAATAAAATGGCTTTATAATCTGATTCAGTTTGTACAACATAATTTTTATCTAATGAAATTATAAGTTTATTTATAGATGAATTTAAAATATTATAACTTTTTATTTCATTAAAAACTATTAATGCCTTTTCTTTTTCTTCATTACTTTCTAATAAACTTTGACATATATTATTAACTACTTCACTAAAATAAGCATTTAAATCATTATTTAATTTCTTTTTCTTTAATTTTAAATAAATACTATCATTATTAATAATTTTTTTAGCTTCAGTAAAATCACAACTATTAAATTTTGAATAAAAATTATTTACGATTGATAAATATTTATAATCTACATAGAAATTTAAAATGACTACCAATAGCAATACAGAACAGGATATAGCAAAAATTTTAAAAACATCCTTATTTTTATTCTTCTTAAATAAATTATCCACATTTATTCCTCCTTATAGTTATTAATAATAATTGACTAATTTTACTGTTTTTAAACCTATTAAAGCATTTATTTCTTGAAAAATTTATTTATTTGTGTTAACATAGTGTTGTTAATAATTTGGAGCGTTAGTTAAACGGATATAACATGCCGCTACGGACGGCACATTAAGGGTTCGATTCCTTTACGCTCTGCCATGAAAGAACTATTGATTTTCAATGGTTCTTTTTTTATTTATAAAAAATCATTTTATTTGGAAAACTATTAATATAGTTTTAATAAAGAGGTATTAAAAATATGATTGATATTTTAATAAGTCAAGTAGATGAACATAATGAAAGTAATATATTAGCAACAAAAGAACTAAATCCAGAAATTATCTATTTTATAAAGGATAAATCATGCAATAATAAAGCTGATACATTAAAAAAATATTATGAAAGAAATTTTAAAAATATAAAATTAAATTTTTTTGATATTAAAGAAGGAGATAATACCGCCTTAGAAAAATTAATAAAAAATATTGAAAATAAAAATATAATAGTAAATTTGACAGGTGGAAAAAGAGTAAATTCTTTAATCTTATTAAACTTATGTTTAAAGAATAATTTAAAATCATTATATATTGATATTAAAGAAAAAATATTATATGAATTTAAAGATAATGCTATATCAATTTTAAATAAATCTTTTGAGGATTTAGAGATAGATGATATAGTTAAAGCTTCAGGAGGAATGATTGTTGAAGATGCCTCCCAACTATATAATAAAAAAGATTTAATATTTTTTTCAGAACAAATCTCAAAAAATATATCATTATGGCATGAACATAAGCAAAAATTATATGACTCAAGCATATTTGAGCATGACTCATATAATCAACAAAGAATTTATATTCATACTAACAATTTATCTAAAGAAGAAAATAAGTTATTAAATTTAATCTTAGATAATCTTGTTAAAATGAAAGAAATTACTGTAAGAAATACCACTGATAAAATTACAATTGATTTTTTAAATAATTATCTTAAAGCATTTATATTCAAAAGTGGTACTTGGCTAGAAATTGAAACTAATAAACTTATAAATAAAATAGATGAAATAGATGAATCTAAAAATGGAGTTATGTTTTTATGGAATGATAGTAATGAAATCGTTAGAAATGAAGTTGATGTAGTTGCAGTAAAAGATTCTGTTCCAATATTTATTTCTTGTAAGGATAGCGATAAATATAATGAAATGGCATTAAATGAACTAAATGTTTATGCTGAAAAATTTGGTGGAGATAATTCATATAAAATTTTAGTAGCTACAAAAGCTCCTATAAAGTCTCCTGTTAAAATAAGAGCTAAGGAAATGGGAATTAATATAATAATATTCGATGGTAATGAAGAAAAATTTTTAAAGACTATTAAATCAATAATAAAATAATTATTTAAAATTAATTATCTAAAAATAGAAATTATATCTTTAAAAATATAATTTCTATTTTATATTTTACTTTAACTTTTCTCCTATTTTCTCACCCATATTAACTTTACTTTCAAATCCAAATGATGATTGAAGTAAAATATCATCATCTATTGAAACCATATCTTTTTTAAAAAATAAAATAGTTGTTGAGCCTCCAAATTTAAAATATCCCTTTTCATCACCTTTTTTAACT
>OBKV01002095.1_pt1 | contig 11514 bp, 10 predicted proteins | sample 1517301 | NCBI WGS metagenome assembly OBKV01 (sample SAMN04571685, study PRJEB22368) | human gut metagenome | biome: human gut; material: stool | host: Homo sapiens | place: Luxembourg | collected 2012-06-29 | reverse complement strand
CAAGAAATCGAATACAGAGGAAGATTCCGAATTCAAAGAGAACAAGGAGTTATCCTGCAGTATTGATTGGAAGACTTGGTGTGGCAAAGGAGTTTCAAGGAACAGTTTTGTCTGTTGGTTCACAAGTGATTGAATACATTGCGTCGTGGTTTGTTCATCCTGACAATAAGACAGGTTGCCGCTTCATTGTTGTTGATGCTTACAATAAGGAGAATGTGCTTCATTTTTATGAAAAGAATGGCTTCAAATTCTTGTACTCTACTGAGAGTTTGGAGAAAGAGGCGAATCATATTCCTGAAGATGAACACTTAGAGTCAAGGATGATGTATCTTGATCTGTTGGGATATATAAGATAAAAAACTAATTTGGAAAACACAAAAGAATTAGAATTTAATTTTTAATTATATACGATAAGATGGGCAGGGCTTTGAATAAAAGATCTGCTCATCCTGTTGGCTTATTTGCTTTTTAAATAAGGTAATGGACTGATTAACACAGATGATGGTACTGATTAGCAGATACTACCATCCATTTATAATATTTAATTTATGAATTCAGAGAGTAAAAGTAAATTCAATCTTTGGCTGTCTGAACATCCGGAGTCGTTTCATCCTAGTGATGGGGCCCGAATGTTCGACTTGGTCAATTCCCTTTATGAAACGGAGGGAAGTGTTTGTATAGATGAAATATTCAGTGGTTTTACCAAAAGTCATCCTGCTTATAATAAGGAGGAGGCGATGAGATTGAGCGATAAGTGGGAGGACCAGATTCTGCTCATCATGAGATTCCTGGATTGGAAGAAACAAATTAAAAAATAATTTAGTAAGAAAGTAAACTATGTGTGGAATAGTTGGATATATAGGACAGAATGATGCTTATCCTGTTCTTATTGAGGGGTTGAAGAAACTGGAGTATCGTGGATATGACAGCGCTGGTGTGGCCTTGATTAATAGTCTGAATCAACTGAATATTTACAAGACAATGGGTAAGGTGAGTAACCTGGAGGCGATGGCTGCCGAGAAGGATTGCAGTGGTCATGTAGGTATCGCCCATACACGTTGGGCTACCCATGGTGAGCCTTCTGCTACCAATGCGCATCCTCATGTGAGCATGAGTGGTGTATCTGGAAGATGGTCAGATTGCCGACATCAGGGTAGGTGAGGAGTTAAATATCATCAACCTGGAGCATTCTGCCTGTCATTACGATATCAAGACCGTGGATCTGGACATCAGCAAGTTGAGCAAGGGTGGTTTTGATCACTTTATGCTGAAGGAGATTTACGACCAGCCTAACTGTCTGAAGGATTGTATGAGTGATATTATCAGGTAAGCAGCTGATTGAGAAGATGTGCCGCAAGAGAGTGGAGGTGGCGTATGCCAGTGAGTTCAGATATGGCGACCCTGTGATTGAGCCTGAGGATGTGGTGATTGCAATCAGTCAGAGTGGTGAGACGGCGGATACTTTGGCAGCGATTAAGCTGGCGAAGGAGAAGGGTGCGCTGATATTCGGTATCGTAAACGGCGTGGGTTCTTCCATCGCCCGTGAAACGGATACGGGTATCTATATCCATGTGGGTCCGGAGATTGGTGTGAGCAGAGTACCCTAAACAATGCTGACTACTATCAGATGATAGAGGAGCTTTCTGAGATTCCGCAGAAGATGGAGAAGGTATTGGAGCAGGCTCCGATCATCAAGAATATCTCCCGAATGTTTACCTATGCGCACAACTTCCTGTATCTGGGTCGTGGCATGAACTATCCTGTGGCGATGGAGGGTGCCTTGAAGCTGAAGGAAATCAGTTATATCCATGCCGAGGGTTATCCTGCTGCCGAGATGAAGCATGGTCCTATCGCTCTGGTAGATCAGGATATGCCAATTGTTTTCCTTGCCACGCATCATCAGTTGTATGAAAAGATTATCTCGAACATGCAGGAGGTGAAGTCGAGAAACGACCGCATCCTTGCCGTGGTGACTGAGGGTGACCAGCAGGTGAAGGAAATAGCGGATAATGTACTGGAGGTTCCAAGAACCCTGAATGCGCTGGTTCCGCTGCTGAGCGTAGTTCCGCTGCAGCTGCTTGCTTACTATGTAGCTGTGGATAAGGGACTGGATGTGGATATGCCGAGAAATCTGGCGAAGAGTGTGACGGTGGAATAAGGGATGTAACCGCCCTCCGGAGCTCGGAACCGCTACGCTCTAAGGATGGCGGGGCATCAAAGCCCTCGCCTTATTGTGCGGGATGGGACCGCATGGGGATGAATCTTTGGTGACGGTTTTCAAACGTATAATGAATATTTTTAATTTATTAAAAGCGCAGAAGGTTAATCTATAAGCATTGTACTCGAATATCGATAGGTTATATGTTAGTGCTATTTATTGTGCTATTCTTATACCTATTCCTATTAGATAAATAATGTAGTAAGTTTTAAAGAATGCTAAAAAAGAGTAAATGTTAAGTGCTTTTTTGTTATTATTAAAAATAAACCTTACTTTTGCATAAGTATAATGAAATGAAACAAAGATAATGAAGGATTTATTGATGTCAAAAGATATATTAATAAATTATCTTCAGGAGATTTCTGAAAAAGGAATCCTTGATGCAGAAGATGCAGACCGTAAGGAGAATTTGCATCGCTTATTTATGTATCCAGCAATGATGGTTCCTGCAACACAGAATGCTATTCTTCAAGCTATTTCTGATGTCGTGCCTGGCAATAGTTGGGCTATAGATCCTTTTATGGGATCTGGTACTTCATTGATGTCATGTATGGAATTTGGTATGAATGTTTATGGACAAGATATCAATCCTTTCGCAGTTTTATTGGCAAAGTCTAAAACATGCTTTTATGAAATAGAGAAGTTGCAACATTCTCTTCAAAGGATAAAAAAACTCATACAAATTGATAGCTCTGATAGTATTGATATAAATTACTATAATTTAGATAAGTGGTTTAAAAAAGAAGTACAAATATCATTTTCTAAGATACGGAGAGCCATAATTAATGAAAAAAATGCAGATTATAGAAGATTTTTTTGGGTTGTTATGTCAGAAACGATTCGTATTGGTAGTAATGATAGAACCACAACATTTAAGCTTCATCAACGGAGTAAAGAAGAATTAGCAAAAAGGAATGTCGATGTCATAAAAGAATTCTTAAATTTGGCAGATAGAAGCATTGCTGATTTGAAATTGTATAGTGACAAACTAACAGAAGAAGGACATTTGCAGGATGGTCACTATAATGGAATTTCTGTTATCAGATGGGGAAATACTCAAAAAAATATTTCAGCCGATGAAAAGTTTGATCTTTTAGTTTCTTCTCCACCTTATGGTGATAATTTAACGACAGTCACTTATGGTCAGACCAGTTTTTTGCCTCTATTGTGGATAGATCCTAAAGATATAGAATGTCCTTATGATTATGTAAAAACGACATCAGAAATCGACCGTAAAAGTCTCGGTGGTGTTGTTAATAAAAATCAATTGCAATTAAAGGTTGAGCGTTTGTGTCAAAGATCATCATCGTTTAAATCTTTTTATGAGGCTATACCTTCAGATGAAAAAGAAAAATATAATAAGACAATTTGTTTTATTAATGATTTTGACGAATGCTTAGATGTAATTATATCGCATATGAAACCTGATGCATATTATGTTTGGACAATTGGAAATCGTTTTGTTGGTGGACGTGAAATCCCTAATTCCTCGGTCCTGTTAGATTTGATGAAATATCGTGGTATTTGTCATATTTATACGGCGGAACGAAATATTCTAAATAAAAAACAAGCATGTAAAAATAAAAGTTCTCGAACAATGGAACGGGAACATATATTAATATTTCATAATAATTAATTATGGCAAAGGGACAGTTTAGTATCAGCCCGCATGTTGTTAGACAATTGGGAGCTGAGCTTGTTACGGATCATGTAACTGCATTAATGGAGTTAATTAAAAACTCATATGATGCAGATGCTACATACGTAAAAGTAACTATTGATACTCAGGGAAAATATGAAGAAGCTTCATTGTATTATCCTGACCACAAAGGGTATATTCTTGTAGAAGATAATGGCTGCGGTATGGATGAAGCCACTATCACTAAATCTTGGCTTACAATATCTTACTCAAGCAAAAGAGCTGTGGGGGGCAAGAAAAAAACAAGTAAAAAAGGACGTACGCCATTAGGTGACAAAGGATTGGGAAGGTTAAGTACGCAAAGACTGGCTAATATTTGCGAAATAATTTCTAAGAAAGAGAATGGTAAAGGAGTTCATGCTGGATTTGATTGGAGATCTTTTGATACTGCTTTGAAATTTTCTGATGTGGATGTTCCCATTGAAGCAATAGATTGGGATAAACCGCATGGGACAAAATTAATTCTTGAGGATCTCATATCTTCAAGTAATACATGGACGGAAGATGGTATGGTGAGATTCAAGGCAATGTTGTGTCAATTGGTTTCGCCATATAAGGAGCTACGTCCCTTTTCTGTATATGTATCAATTAATGGCGAGAAAATAGATTTGGATCAAGAGATGAGTAAGTTGACAAAATCGGCAGTTTCTGATATAACATTTGTATATAAAAATCAGGAGATGAAAATCGTTGCTGATATTTGTCCTCGTAAGCTCTTAGGTAATGATAGTGATACCTATAAACGAATAATAGAAAATGATAAAGGAAAGGCTTTTTGTGATTATTTTCTTTCGCAAAAGAACTCCAAAAACTTTTCTAAATTGGATGATGGAAAAGAACATTTCCTAAGGTTAAACACCGGTTTTGATGTAAGTAGAATATTTACGCCAACAATCTTTAATTCTGTTTTCCCAGATCCATGTGATTTTTCTGCAAAAATTAGAGAGTTCTCTTTTAGTAGGGATGAGGTTTCGACCATGTCATGGAGTCAACTTTATGACAATTTTAATGCTTATAAAACTTTCGTGCAGAAACAAATTGGCATAAAGCTTTTCCGTGATGGCTTTGCCATTCGTCCTTATGGTATTGATGGACAAGATTGGTTAGATTTAAGCTCTGGTCAGACTTCTGGTGCTTCTTTTTATGGGTTGAGGCCAGGAAATGTTATAGGATATGTATCTATTAGTGAAGGGATAAATATAAATCTGAAAGATAAAACTGATAGAGAAGGTTTGGTTGATAATGAGTATTATTTTTCTTTTAGAAATCTTTTAATAACAGCAATTGAGGTATTGAATCAAGAATTCAATATCTTACGTCGAGCTTATAATGATTTTAAGAAAATATATGCTCAAAAAAATCAAAAGATTAAAACGCTAGAACAGGCATTTTCTGAAATAGCCAAACAAAGTGATTATGCAGAGCAAGCTTCTTCTGAATATGGAACGGTTCAAATACAATTTTCTCGAATAAAAGAGAAAATTAATGATATTGTAGAACTTGATGCTACTTCCATAGATGATGTGCAATATAGAACTGTGGTTTCTTCTTCTTTTAGGGATATTTCAAAATCAGTGGATGATACTCAGCAAGTATTAAATCAGGTGCAAGGTGTTCTGGAGAAATCTAAATTGATGGATGAAGTTTTGGCAATCTTAAGACCAAAACTGGATCGTTTGGAAGAGCAACTTGCTGAATTTTCGGAATTGGCTTCATTGGGGTTAATATCTGAAATGGTATCGCATGATTTAGGTCAGGTCGCTTCTCGATTGATGGTTAAGGGTATCGAACTGGATAAAGCTCTTAAATCTGGAAAAGAATTGGACAGAGTGTTGTTATATAGTGTAGTAGAATATATTAAGAGTACATGTACCTCTATAAAAACTCAGATAAAGCACTTGGATTCTTCCTTAAAATATTCACGTGATAAAAAAGAAAGTTTGTCACTAACAAAATTTTTGAGAGAAGAAGAACTGGCTTATTATTCTCATGAGTTTGAAGAGCATAACATAGTTCCTCAAATAGATGTAGTTAATGATTTCAATATAACTGTAAATAGTGGAAAGCTAATTCAGGTTTTTGATAATCTTATCAATAATTCTGTTTATTGGCTTAAGCATTTCAAAGTAGAAAATCCATGTATTAGTATTAAAATTGATAGTCCTTGGGTTTACTTTGCTGACAATGGGCTTGGTATTGATCAGTCTATTGAAGAATCGCTGTTTGATCCTTTTATGACCTGTAAGCCTGTAGGTAAGGGTAGAGGATTAGGCCTATTCATTGTCAGACAAATGTTGGATGACTTTGGGTGTAATATTTCATTGTCGGATGCCCGTAATAGTTGGGGACGGAAGTATTGTTTTGTATTGAATCTTTCAGGTTTAATTTAGTATTGTTATGATAGATAAATTAGTACAACTTCTTAATCTGTCAAATGTTAAGAAGATTATTTATGTAGATGATATTTTTTGTGTCGAAAGATATCTAGAGGATGCGCATGCTGTTCTAAGAACATGGTTGGAAACAGATGATTATCATAAACTGGATTTTATATCTAGTGATAAAGACGTTTTAGAAGAAGAGTTTGATTCTTGGTGGTATACTGCAACGGATACAGATAAGCGCAATTGTGTTTTTAACATTATGAAAATTTCCGTTGCTGGGCAGAATATTCTTCTATGTTTGAACAAAATAAAAGCAAAAGAGTTTGGGGTTGAATTCATGTCACCAACAGAATTTACTGATGCCTTTATCAAAAGCCTGAAAGATGAAGTAAAGGAAAATAACCAAGTTCTATTACTTATGGATCAAGAGCTTGAAGACCAAAAACATGGAGGTGAAACACTACTACAGAAAGTGGAAGATACTCAGTATTTGCATTGCGGACTTTTTTCGGGCAAATTTTCTATTGACAAAGAAATTGATGTATGGAAAGAATTAGGCTCTTCTACCATGGTTTATCCATTATCTAAAAAACGTATTTTGGATGAGCCTGAGGAAAAAATGATAGAGGGGTTAAGAAATATTTTATGGCTTAATCATGTATCTAACTTAAAAAAAGATGCTTTAGAAGTTTTTGATAAAGGATATAAACTGGCCCGTCAGACATTCCAACATATGGATCCTGCTAGTTTTGATTCTGCAATTGTAAAAACTTCAGAAAAAGAAGGTTGTTGGGAATACGTAACATTGAATAGAATCTTTATGGTATTGTTAGAGAATTCTATCCAAATGAAAATAGTTGGAGAAAATAATTTTCAAAAACTTCAAAATGACCTTTGCAAATTACGAATGTCAAGTGTCTTTTGTTCTGATAATGAAATTGACAAATCTTGGTTAAGAGAGCTGAGAAAATCTGAACTCTACACTTCTGGTGCTTATATAAATCAGACATATAGTCCAGTGACTAATGGTGATATATTTAAAATCGGATCAAAAAAATATATCCTTCTATTCCAACCATGTAGTTTAGCAATTAGGCATGATGGGAAAAGATCGAGACAATTAGCTTCTGCTTATATAATTGAAATTAAGAATAATAATAATAAGCATTCTTTAAAGGTAAATGAAGTTGCATTAGAGAATTCTGAATTACCAGACTTCTCATACGTAAATATCGCATCCTTTAAGCGTGTTAGTCTTGATGTGTTAGACTTGGTTTCTTTTAATAACGAAGGAAAGGCTATAATAGATGTAACAAAGGAAAATTGTCCTATAGATAATGCAAATTTGTTACAACCTAATATGCTTATCCGTTATCATAATATTTGGCAATTTTCCAAAAAACTTATGCCGATTCTAAAAGTTTATGATAAAGGTGAAGCGAAGGATTCTATCCAACATTTTTGCAAATCTTGTTTTCTGACTATGCCTTGTTTAAAGGATGGGAAGATTATTGAATTTAATGTTCAACGTATTGAAAGATACAATGAATTACTTGCACAAGTTTTATATTCTAAACTTATGAATTATATGGCTCGTATTGCTGTGCCAAATGATTTTTCAAAATAAAATGACGATAGCGCAGTATCGGTACCAGGCGTAGCGGTGTAATTGGTACCAACACATCACTGCAATCTCTACCAAGGTATTGCTTCTATCTCCGTCATCTGTTTCTGTTATAGCGTAGTCAGAGGACACCTCTACCGTATCGTATGATATCAGCAAGCCTATCGAGAACTTGCCATTTACTCCTACAGAGGATGATGTGATGAAGATCATGAGTATTTTGAGACGAATATCCGTGGCGCTGAGAATGTGGTGGCTTTTGCTGAGAAGTGGCAGAATGGTGATGCTGCTCATCGTCAGCTTACCATCGTCCGTTCTTGTGTGGTGTTCAGCATATCGTGGAGGCTATGAAGAAGGTAACAGGATTGACTCAGTTTGTATCTGATATTCCTAACTGGGTTGTCATGCTTATGGCAAGAGTTGCCATGCTCCTTGTTTTGACAATGGGTATCTGTCCTGCAAGATTGAAGAAACTTCAGATTTCTACCAATATCTGTGGTGAGAAGTTGAAGAAGTGCGGTTATCAGTTTAAGTGGAGCTTTGAGGAAGCACTGGCTGACTGGTTCGAGGATAATGACAGAAAATATTTGAAATAAGGATAGCGGTGGTATCGGTACCATGCTATCGCTGCAATCGGTACCATCGTATTGTTCCTTTAGCCAATATGCTTGTTATCTCCCGAGTGGTATTATCATATAGGTATAAACAATTTAAAATAGAAACAATGAAAATAGAAAAAGCTATTTTTGTAAATCGTGCTCCATTTCAAAAAGTCGAATTTGATTTTTTGGAAAGTGGAGTAAATGTCTTGTCTGGAATTAATGGTAGAGGTAAAACTACGGTTATCTCTCATATCGTTGATGTTTTTTACGAAATGGCAAGATCTAGTTTCTCGAATTCTTTCGAAGGAAAGGAAAATACGTTCTATCGTTATTCTTCAAACTTGTTTAATTTTGCAGGCTCTTCTTATTCTTTATTTTATGTTCGTTTCAAAGATGAGAATAAATGTATCGATTATATAGATTGTCGAGGTAAAATGACAGGAGATGAATATAAAGAGAATGTCCTTCTTGAAAATAAAATTCCGTATGAAAATTTTTCTCGTTCGTTAGAAAGTAATAACTATGTTAAAAGCTTTCATACAACGGGAGAGGATGATGTGGCTAAAATATTTCACCATAATATCTTAACCTATTTTCCTTCTTACAGATATGAACAACCTGGTTATTTGACTGATCCGTATAAAGTTAATATTTGTTTTAATATAAATTCAGCTATCTCAGGTGAATTGCCTAATTCTATAGAAGTTGTTTCAGACTTGAATGGTTTGGCAATGTGGTTTATGGATGTTATATTGGATAAAGAATTATATAGTAGTCGGCAATCATCACAGGTTCTAATCAATAATTTAAATAGGATTGTTTCTGCTTCTTTAAAAAGTAAAACAGGAATTGAAACTAGGTTAGGTATTGGTCCGAGAGAAAATACTGCCTCTCGAATAGCTATTACAAATCGAAAAGGGGATATATTATATCCGACAATCTTCAATATTTCATCAGGTGAGAGTGCACTTATCTGTATGTTTGGCGAAATACTAAAACAAGCAGATAAACTTGGAATGGTTATGGATGTCCCAGGTATTGTACTTATTGACGAAGTCGATAAACATCTGCACATAAAATTGCAAAAAGAAATTTTGCCTCAATTGTTTGAGCTTTTTCCTAATATACAATTTATTGTAAGCAGTCATTCACCATTCTTGAATATGGGGCTTGCGGATAGAAATAGCAATCGAACCAGATGTTTTGATCTGGATAATAATGCTTTGGAGTGTATGCCTGTAAATAACCAATTGTATTCTGAGGTATATGATATGTTTATCAATGAAAACAACCGCTATGCGGAAAAGCTAAGGTTGATGGAAGGTAAAGTGGCTGCTTTGTGTAAACCTCTTGTTATCACAGAAGGGAAAACCGATATCAAGCATATATTAAAAGCTAAGGAAGTTTTAAACATAGATTTGGATTTTGATATAATAGATTCTGCTTCTCAACCAGATGGTGACGATAACCTAAAAAAGTTATTGAACCATTTAGCAAAGATAAAGCAACCGCATAAAATTATAGGTATCTTTGATTGTGACATATCCAAGACGGTGTCTGAAATGCATCCTGGTGGAAATAGTTATAAGGATTATGGCAATGGTGTTTATGGTTTTACGATTCCTGTTCCTAAGGAAAGAGAGAAGAATGGTCAGACAGGGATATCTATAGAGTATTTATACTCTGATGGCGAGATAAAGAGCCCTGTAAATGAATCTGGACGACGCCTTTTCTTGGGAACAGAATTTAAGAGAAAATCTATGTTACATAATGAAGACAGCAGATTGACTTTATGCAAACCAAACGGAAAAGGGGAAGATAAGATACTGGAAAATAATGGAGGTCAAGCGGTTTATGATAAGGAAGATAATAATTACTTGGCGAAGAAGGATGAATTTGCAGAGGCTATCAAAAGTGGGTTCATTCACATAAGCGAAGAGAGCTGGAATCATTTTAAGCCGATATTTGACCTGATGAGTGAAATCATGCAGAAGTAGAGTTGCCTGTGGCTTATCTTGACAAAGTTTTCTGATAGAACGTGTTAATTTATGAAACTGATATATTGTTATATAGAGCGTTTTCGCAACATAGAAAACCAGGAGGTATCTCTATCTGATGAATTCGATTGTCACTACCGTGATTCTAAAATATTTATAGAAAAGCGGGAAAAGAATCCTCTGATGGATTATATCTATGACAATGGATTCATGAGTAATCTCAAAATTATTGTTGGAAAGATAGGGTCTGGTAAAACCAATTTCCTGCAATTGATAGGTATGGATTGGTGGAACAGAGAAGACACGGCTGAAAGTGATGTATATCTACTGTTGTATAAAATGCATGATGAAAATGCTTTTTTTTCGAAGAAGTGGGGCGAGGGAATGCCAAACGGGCATATCGCTTCACTTATGATTTCGATAAGCATGAAATTCTGAACTCTACTTCTGCATCTTATGCTGATCATGAGGATACATATATCATCAACGCCTTTGATAGATATGAAGGAGTTGGGGTTGTGGAAATTTGCCGGGGGTATCATGTATATCATGCAGGAGGTGTTCGGCATGCCTGCCTCTCGCCTTATTGTTCCTCCGAATGAGAAGTATGGTAGGTTTGTGTTGAATGAGGTGCTGGAAGCCGGGAACTTCGGAAGGCATGATGCCCGGAATCGGTTTGGTAGGTCAAAGTTCGGGCATAATCTCCAAAGGGTGTATCGGGATATAAGACTCGTGAGGTATTTTCCTGCTGAGGCTCTATGCGAGCCTTTGTTTAGGATATGGCATTTCTTCTGGAGGATGAAGAACAAGAAATAATAGATATCAAAAGCTGCGGTATTCCAATATAAGTGTGATAACTTCTATCACCCTGAGGGTGAGAGGGAGAAAACCGCCCTACAGTGCTATATTTGCCCCACCTGTCCCTCCCCTGCGGGAGGGTCCTTAACCCACTCCCAAGCCCTCGCCCTTTCCAAAAGGGCAAGGGATGTA
>OBKV01002085.1_pt1 | contig 11553 bp, 10 predicted proteins | sample 1517301 | NCBI WGS metagenome assembly OBKV01 (sample SAMN04571685, study PRJEB22368) | human gut metagenome | biome: human gut; material: stool | host: Homo sapiens | place: Luxembourg | collected 2012-06-29 | reverse complement strand
ATCAAAAATGGACGCGTAATCAATCCTGCCACCGGAACGGATGAGACACTGGATGTGCTGGTGGAGAACGGGGTTGTGGCCAGAACCGAGAAGAGTATCAAGGAAAAATGCGACCGCGTGATCGATGCGAAGGGCTGTTTTGTCATGCCGGGGTTTATCGACATGCATGTGCATTTAAGAGATCCGGGATTTGAACAGAAGGAGACGATCGAGACAGGCGCAAGGGCAGCAGTGCACGGCGGATTTACGACGATTCTTGCCATGCCGAACACCAAGCCGGTCGTGGATAATCCGGATGTTGTGAACTATGTGCACAACAAAGCAAAGACCGTCGGCGCTGCCAACGTGCTGCAGGTCGGTGCGGTGACGAAGGGACAGCAGGGAAAGGAGCTTTCCGACATCGAGGGCATGGTGAAAGCCGGAATTCCTGCCATCAGTGAGGACGGCAAATCCGTCATGAATGCACAGCTTTACAGAGAGGCGATGGAACTTGCTGCGAAGTACAACATTGCGGTGCTTGCTCACTGCGAGGACATCAATCTTGTCAACGGCGGTGTCATGAATGAGGATGTCAACGCCAGAGAACTTGGACTTGGCGGCATCACGAATTCCGTGGAGGACATCATCATTGCCAGGGACATCATGTTAAGCCGGGATACCGGGGCGAGACTGCACTTGTGCCACTGCTCCACGAAGGATTCTGTCAGCATGGTCAAGCATGCCAAGATGGAGGGAATCCATGTGACGGCAGAGGTGTGCCCGCATCATTTTACACTGACCTCCGATGACATCAGGAAGATCGAGCCGACCGTGGATACGGAGAAAAAAGTGGCGATTGAGGCGGATGCGGACACGAATTACAAGATGAATCCGCCGCTGCGCACGAAGGAGGATGTACAGGCGTTAAAAGAGGGACTGCGGGATGACGTGATGGATGTGATCGCAACCGACCATGCGCCGCACACGTTTGAGGACAAGAATACCTCCATGAAATCCGCGCCGTTCGGTATTGTGGGTCTTGAGACCGCCGCATGCTTAACGTACACGGAGCTTGTGCTCGGCGGGTATCTGACGCCGATGCAGATGGCGGAGAAGATGAGCTACAATCCGGCGAAGATCATCGGAATCGACAAGGGAGATATTGAGCCTGGAAAGGTCGCAGACATCGTTATTTTTGACCCGGACGAGACGTACATGATTGACAAGAATACGTTTTTCAGCAAGGGCAGGAATACCCCGTTTGACGGCAGAAAAGTCACCGGTAAAGTGCGAATGACACTTGTGAACGGACAAGTGGTATATGAAGATAAGGAAAAATAAAAGATCATGCATACAACACAACAGAAATTTGAAGAGACGGCAATCATAATCAAACAGGAAGAGATTGCGGACGATATTTACAGCATGTGGCTGCACACCGAGCAGATCGCGGCGCATGCAAAGGCAGGGCAGTTTGTATCGGTCTACTGTAAGGAAGGCAGCAGGCTGCTCCCGAGACCGATCAGTATCTGTGAGATCGACAGAAAGGACGGCGCGCTCCGTCTGGTATACCGCGTGGCGGGAAAGGGAACCGAAGAGTTTTCTTCCATGCACACCGGTATGCAGCTTAAGGTGATAGGACCACTCGGCAACGGCTTTCCGAAGCAGGAGAAAAAGGCGTTTTTAATCGGCGGCGGCATTGGGATTCCGCCGATGTTAGAGCTCGCAAAAGAGTTAAACTGCGAGAAACAGATTGTGCTTGGATACCGGGATGAGCTGTTTCTGCTGGATGAGTTCCGCAAACAGGGAGAGGTCTATATCGCAACGGAGGACGGCAGTGTGGGAACGGAGGGCAATGTGCTCGACGCCATCCGCGAGAACGGGCTGACCGCGGATGTGATCTACGCCTGCGGACCGCTTCCGATGCTCCGCGCCTTAAAGGAGTATGCCGCAAAGGAAGACATCGAATGTTGGATCTCCATGGAGGAGCGCATGGCGTGCGGCATCGGCGCCTGCCTTGCCTGCGTCTGCAAGTCCACAGAGAAGGATGCGCATTCCAATGTGAAGAACAAGAGAGTCTGTAAGGAAGGACCGGTATTTCGGGCAGAGGAGGTGGATTTCTGATGAATCTTGGCATTGATCTGTGCGGTGTCGCACTGAAGAATCCGGTTATGACGGCATCCGGCACGTTCGGTTCCGGGGAGGAGTATTCGGAGTTTGTCGATTTGAATAAGCTGGGAGCAGTTGTGACTAAGGGCGTCGCAAATGTGCCGTGGGAAGGAAATCCGACGCCGCGTGTGGCTGAGGTCTATGGCGGCATGCTCAATGCGATCGGTTTACAGAATCCGGGCATTGACCTGTTCATTGACAGGGACATCCCGTTCCTCAAAAAATATGACACGAAGATCATCGTCAATGTCTGCGGACATACGACGGAAGAATACATTGATGTGGTGGAGCGGCTTTCCGACCAGCCGGTAGATCTGCTCGAGATCAATATTTCCTGCCCGAATGTAAAGGAAGGCGGTATTGCGTTCGGACAGAATCCGAAGATGGTCGAAGAAGTCACAAAAGAGATGAAACGCCATGCAAAGCAGCCGGTCATCATGAAGCTTTCCCCGAATGTCACCGACATCACGGAGATGGCGCGCGCGGCGGAAGCGGGCGGTGCGGATGCGCTTTCCATGATCAATACGATCACAGGAATGAAGATTGATATTCACAGAAGATGCTTTGCGCTGGCAAACCGCACGGGTGGTATGTCTGGTCCGGCAGTGCATCCGGTCGCGGTGCGCATGGTCTACCAGAGTGCGCAGGCGGTAAAGATTCCGATTATCGGAATGGGCGGAATCCAGACGGCGGAGGATGCCATCGAGATGATTCTTGCCGGTGCGACCGCAGTCTCGGTCGGTACGGCGAACTTCTATCATCCGCATGCGACGGAGGAGATCGTTGACGGAATCCGCGCCTACATGGAGCGCTATCAGGTGGAGGATATCCGGGAACTGATCGGAGCCGTCCATGACCGGTAGGATCCGTCGGACACCGAAAATATCAGAGTTACGCTGGGAGATGGATTCATAAGGTGAGAGAAAAAATATTTAACATTATCCAGATTGGAGATAAGAGTAACCGGATCAGCCGTGCGTTCGATATTTTTATCACAATTACGATTGTCTCAAATATTCTGGTTACATTTTTACAGACGTTTGAGGAACTGGACTTTCTGTCCGGTTTCTTTTTCGTGGTGGAGGTCATCACGCTGTTTATTTTTTGTGTGGAGTATGTGCTCCGCATCTGGACGGCGGATCTTTTATATCCGGGAATGCGCAAATGCCGCGCCAGACTGCGCTTTATGGTGTCTTTTGACGGCGTGGTGGACATTCTGACCATTGTTCCGGTGTTCTTTTTGTCCGGATTTGTGATCTTTCGGATGCTCCGGGTGGCAAGAATCTTTCATCTCTTCCGCTTGAATGCAAGATATGATTCATTTAATGTCATCACGACGGTACTGTACGAGAAGCGGAATCAGATCATTTCCTCGGTGTTTATCGTGGTGATCCTGATGCTTGCGAGCAGTCTGTGCATGTACAGTGTGGAGCATGACGCGCAGCCGGAAGTGTTCCGCAATGCATTCAGCGGCGTCTGGTGGAGCATGTCAACGCTTCTTACGGTCGGATACGGCGATATTTATCCGATCACGACGCTGGGGCGTCTGATGGCGATCTGTATTGCGTATCTCGGCGTTGGCGTGGTAGCGATCCCGACCGGTATCATCAGCGCCGGATTCGTGGAGCAGTATCAGAGAAAGAGCAGCATCTCAAATATCCAGGATGCGGACATCAAGGAGATTGCGGAGATTTTTGTGGACAGAAGATATGCGGGAAAGACCGTGGGAGAAGTGCAGGATGAGCAGCAGCTGACGGTGTTTTTAATTCTGCGCGACGATTTATCCATCCTGCCGCAGAAGGACACACTCTTAAAGTTAAATGACATTATTGTGATACGCGGGAGAAAAGGTGTATCGTAAAGGAGGCATTCGTATGTGGATTTTCTATGCGTTTGGTTCTGCGCTGTTTGCGGGACTTACGTCGATTCTGGCAAAATGCGGTATCCGCCATACAGACTCGGATGTGGCGACGGCGATCCGCACGATCGTGGTTCTTGTTTTTTCATGGATTATGGTGTTCGTCGTGGGGGCACAGGACGGCATTGCGGCTGTATCCGGCAAGACATGGCTGTTTCTGATTCTCTCAGGGGTTGCGACGGGAGCATCTTGGTTGTGCTACTTTCATGCCTTGCAGGCAGGTGACGTGAATAAGGTGGTTCCGATTGATAAGTCCAGTACAATTCTGACCATTGTGCTGGCGTTTCTTTTTTTGGGAGAGGAAGTCAGCGCACTTAAGATTGTGTGTGTCATCTTAATTGGCGCCGGTACCTTCCTTATGATCCAGAAGAAGGAGACGGAAAAGAGCGCGGAGCAGGAGAAAAAGAGCTGGCTTTTGTACGCCTGCCTATCCGCCGTTTTTGCAAGTCTTACTTCGATTCTCGGCAAGATCGGCATCGAGGGACTCAATTCCAATCTCGGAACGGCAATCCGGACAGCGGTGGTGCTCTTGATGGCATGGATCATGGTATTTGCGAAGGGCAAGCAGAAGGAGATTGGCAGGATTGACAGGAGGGAACTGGGATTTATCTGTCTGTCGGGACTTGCAACCGGCGGTTCCTGGCTCTGCTATTACAAAGCGCTGCAGGACGGACTTGCGAGCGTGGTAGTGCCGATTGATAAATTGAGTATCCTTGTCACAATCGCATTTTCCTATCTGGTATTCCATGAGAAGCTGACGAAAAAGGCGGCGTTCGGTCTTGTACTGATTGTGGCGGGAACACTTCTCATGATTCTGTAACGGTTGTCAATAATATATGCCCATTAGCAGCTTGCCTGAGCATTAAAAAAATGATATAATTTTCTGAAATGTTGACAGAAATTACATTTTGATATTCTAAAATGTTGATTAAAAACAATAACAGGAATAAAATTCATTGATTTGAGGTGCTTTATGCTGAAAAGAAAAGCGACGGCTTACATTAAAAACTGGATGGATACAAAGGATAAAAAGTGCTTGGTTGTTCAGGGTGCCAGACAAACAGGGAAAACATATATCATCGAACGATTTGCGGAGGAAAACTTTGAGGAACTGCTTGAAATTAATTTTAAGCAGATGCCTTCGGCAATGGATATTTTTGCCGGAGATCTTACAGTAGACAATATGATTATGGCTATGCGTTTTCGCTTTCCAGAAAGAAAAATTGTTCCCGGAAAAACTTTAATTTTTCTGGATGAAATTCAGGAATGCCAGGAGGCAATTACATCGCTTAAGTTCTGGGCGATAGATAACAGATATGATGTGGTTGCCTCAGGATCACTTCTGGGAATTGATTATAAACGTGCGTCTTCCTATCCTGTCGGCTATGTTGATTATCTGAGAATGTATGGCATGGATTTTGAAGAATTTCTTTGGGGAATGGGAGTTTCCGAAGATATGATAGAGAATCTTTGTGGATATTTACATTCAAAGACAGTGATACCTGAGGCGATTCATTCGCAGATGATGAATTATTACAGACAGTATGTTGCAACAGGCGGTATGCCGGAAGTAGTACAGAAATATATAGATATAAAGGATTTCAGAGAAGTTGACAGGGTTCAAAGAAATCTCTTACAGGGATACCAGTATGATATAGCACATTATGCAACTGCTGAAGAAAAGGTAAAGGCAGAAAAATGTTATCTCTCGCTTGCAAAGCAGCTATTAGATAAGGAAAACCATAAATTTCAGTATAAAGAAATTGAGCATGGCGGAAGGGCACAAAAGTATTATTCAAGTGTTGAATGGCTGCTTCGAGCAGATATGGTGCAATTATGCAAACGGGTGACGGATGTCAGATTTGATTTGGATGATTATGCAAGAGACGACTTTTTCCGGGCATATACAACCGATTTATCACTGCTGATGGCGATGAAGGATTTTTCTTTAAAACAGCATATTGTAGAAAATACATTAGCTGGAAACTCAAAAGGCGGTATCTATGAATGTGCAATAGCAGATGCTCTTTATAAGAAGGGATATCAGATATACTTCTATAAAAATGACACAACGAAAAGAGAAATCGATGTTATCATCCAGAAAGACGGGAGCGTGGTTCCTATCGAAGTCAAGAGCGGAAATACCCGGGCAAATTCATTAAAATGGCTTATGAAGAATAACAAAGATATATCTTACGGATACAAATTTGCGGATGGCAATATAGGCGTGAGCGAGGAGGGAATTATTACGTTGCCGCTGTATATGATTGCGTTTATTTAAAAAGTTAATTAAGTACGGGAAGCCGTGTAAAGCGGATAATGACCGGGAACTGGATACGGTGGATCTGGAGCAGATTCTTCTTCGTGATCGGGAACTGCTTACGGTGGAAGATATTGAACGGGTTGCAGGGCACTTCCAGAGTAAGATTCATACAGAAAAAGCCAAACTTGAGGAAGAGACAAAGAAGCCACTGACCAATGTTGCGTTTAATCGGTTCGGCGGAGGCGAAAAAGCAATGGCCATGGATGTGCCGCTGTTTGGAGCGGTAAATGCATAATACAAGAAGGCAGACAATAAAGACCATCCCAGGATTATTGCACTGGATAAAGAATATGCACGGCTTGCTGGTTTTGGGTACAGAATGCTGGTCATAATTCCAATACTGACCAGCCGGATGAAGTAAACAGACTTATAGAAAAATTTATCAGCGAGATAGATAGGAAAGCAATCTGGTAATATGTCAAGCTAATTTTTGAAATGATTTTGATATGTATTTCAGAAAAAAGGGTAACTTTAACAGAGATGGCTTTGATGCCTTTTTTCAATGAATGGAAATACAAAATCAAAAGTTGCAGGGATAGATGATCAAATGGGGTCTTCCGTTAATCGGTCAACGGGTATATACTCGCATTAACCGAATCGGTCAACGGAGGCAGCTTATGAATGAAAAATTTTATGCATTGCCGGAAGAAAAACAATCGCAAATATTGAATGCTGCATATAAAGTATTTGCAACGAATCAATATAAAAAGGCACCAACCTCAGAAATTGCGGCAGAAGCAGGAATATCCAAGTCACTTTTGTTTCATTATTTTCATAACAAGCAGGAGCTATATCTTTTTCTATGGAAGCATGCAGCGGATTTAACAAAAAAGTACATGCGTCAATATAAGGTATATGAAACAGATGATTTTTTTGAAACCGAGCCCGATATTCAATCCATCGTCCAACCGGATGTACAGGATGCTGCCCAAACGACATTGGAATTGCTTTTGTCAATTTTGAATTTCGATTTCATCCGTAAGGATATAGAGTTTGTTCGTATATACAAAGAAATTTTATATGCTTCAGAAGGGATGCTTAAATATTGGTACAGAACAGGAAATTATGATGTAACAGCTTTTGAGCAGGAATATCTGGAAATGATAAATCATTGGGAAATAGTTTATGGAAAAGGGATAGAAAATGACCGAAAACAGTTATAAGACACCCTGTGGCTGCATCCATTATTTTGTAAATATAATAGACAAGCAGAAAATTACGTTAGTGTTTTTGCCGGGACTTACAGCAGATCACAGGCTTTTTGAAAAGCAGACAGAATATTTTGAGAAGAAACAGAATGTGTTTGTATGGGATGCACCATCACATGCATTATCCAGACCATTTACGAATAATTACAGTCTGTCTGACATGGCAGAATGGCTTTATGAAATCTTAGTAAAAGAAGAAATTTATAATCCCATCATTATCGGTCAGTCTATGGGTGGATATCTGGCTCAAATGTATATGGAATTATATCCGGATAAGATAAAAGGCTTTATCTCCATTGATTCTGCACCGCTTCAAAAGTCTTATATGACAGCAATGGAAATATGGCTTCTTGAAAGAGCAGAGCCATTATATAAAATATATCCATGGAAAGCGCTTCTTAGGGCAGGGTCAAGAGGGTGCGCTGAGACAGATTATGGTCAGAATCTTATGCGGAAGATGATGATGTCCTATGATTCAGATCCTGAAGAATATGCAAGGCTTGCCGGTTTTGGTTACAGAATGCTTGCTGAGGCAATCAAAGCAGATCTGCCATATCATATCAGTTGTCCGGCATTACTTATCTGTGGAGAAAAGGATAAAGCGGGCTCAGCAAAAAGCTATAATAAGAAATGGCATCAGAGAGAAGGTTTACCGCTTAAATGGATAAAGAATGCTGGTCATAATTCCAATACGGACCAGCCGGATGAAGTAAACAGGCTGATAGAAAAATTTATAAGCGAGGTAGAGCAGAAGGAACAGATATAACCGGTCAGGAGTGAAACTGCGCGTACTTTTTCGGAGAGATGCCGACTGCTTTTGTGAAGGCACGCAGATAATTGCTGTAGTCGTTGAAGCCGCAGGCCTCGCAGGCTTCCGAGACGGAGCAGCCCTGATCGAGCAGCGATTTGGACAGGGTGATGCGCTTTGCGGTGATGTATTTGTTGATGGTGGTGCCGGTGGCCTCCTTGAAAATACGGCACAGATAGGACGTGCTCATAAAAAAATGCGCGGACAGACCGGCGAGCGTCAGCGGCTCGCCGATATTGGAGTTGATGTAGGATAAAATGGCATCCACCTGGGCGTGGTAATTGGAAGATGGAGCCTGGGCGGGGGCTGCGGCGTCTGTGCAGCGGGCTGCGAAGGCTCTGTTTAAAAAGACCATCAGTTCCAGAAAGATTGCCTGATCTAAGAGGTCTTCCCCCATGCCGCCATCGTCATGCAGCTCGTGGATAAAGTACATAAAGCGGTTCTGCTCCTTGGGGGAGAGATGGATCTGGTGCGGCATTCTGGTGTCACGGAAAGAAAAACAATGACCAAGATCTGTCACGCCGGTGGAGAGCTTCGATAAGTATTCCGGGTCGATGGAGAGGATGATCCGCTCGTGTGTCTGCTGATCGATCTGTGTCAGGTGGTGGCTTTCAAACTGGTTGATTAAGAAAAGATCGCCGGGGCGGATGTCGTACAGGCAGTGGTCGATCAGAAACTGTTTTCCGCCGGAAATCGAGTAATAGACTTCGCAGCAGTTGTGAATGTGCATGTCCATGATCTTCTCATCGCCGTAGAGATGGGCGAACGCGAATGTGTGGGTGCTCATGCAGTGTTCGATGGCTTCTTTGCAGGTTATACAGCTATTCATAGGTTCTCCGTTCTTACGATTCCAGGCGGCAGTGCCGCCGTTTTTTAATGCGCCAGTGGCGCTATGTGCCTTGTGGTGTTATGTGTTCTGTAGCGCATGTCTCTTTACACAGCATAGGACAAAAGTTCAATATTTGCAAGATTTATAATACAATATTGCGGGAAATGGAATAACATATCTGATATAATGAGCGCAAGTGAGTCAACATGCTTGCATGATTGACGAACGGCGAATGTTGATCATGTGCTGGTTTTGCACATGATATACTAGGTGTAAGCAATGAGCAGTACCAGAGTAATAAGAGAGAAAAAGAAAGGACGGAAAACTATGGTTAATTTTTCATTAGAGGGAAAAGTAGCGCTGGTAACAGGCGCATCCTACGGCATCGGATTCGCAATCGCATCTGCATATGCGCAGGCGGGCGCAACGATCGTATTCAACGACATCAAGCAGGAGCTTGTCGACAAGGGACTTGCCGCTTATGAGGAGCTGGGCATCAAGGCGCACGGATATGTCTGCGATGTCACAGATGAGGAGCAGGTAAACGCACTGGTTGCAAAGATCGAAAAAGAGGTCGGCGTGATCGACATTCTGGTAAACAATGCCGGCATCATCAAGCGTATTCCGATGTGCGAGATGTCCGCAGCAGAGTTCAGACAGGTCATCGATGTGGATCTGAACGCACCGTTTATCGTTTCCAAGGCGGTGATTCCGTCCATGATCAAAAAAGGACACGGCAAGATCATCAACATCTGCTCCATGATGTCCGAGCTTGGCCGTGAGACTGTATCCGCTTATGCAGCGGCAAAGGGCGGCTTAAAGATGCTGACCAGAAACATTGCATCGGAGTACGGCGAGTACAACATCCAGTGCAACGGTATCGGACCGGGCTATATCGCGACTCCGCAGACCGCACCGCTCCGCGAGATCCAGCCGGACGGAAGCAGACATCCGTTTGACCAGTTCATCATCGCAAAGACTCCGGCAGCAAGATGGGGAAGCGCCGAGGATTTACAGGGACCGGCAGTATTCTTAGCTTCGGATGCATCTGATTTTGTCAACGGCCACGTACTGTATGTGGACGGCGGTATCCTTGCTTACATCGGAAAACAGCCGCAGTAAGTAATTTCAGGCAGCATAAAAATGACATAGAAATAGTGTATTTTTTCATAAGAAAGTCTATGGAAAAATGCACTATTTTTTTATACCATAATAAAAAATCAGGAAGCTGTCTGTAAGGGAATCTGTGCAGTACGACTGCCAAGAAGAAGGAATCAGGAAAGCTGCAGACAGAAGAACAAACGCCCAGAAAGGATGGCGGGATGACGGAAGAGATGAGCAGAGAAAAAGCAGAATGGAGTCCACAGTGGTTTACGATCCGCGAATTTTCACATATCACACCGGTTAATCTGTTCCACAAGGAGCAGGGGGAAGGGGAAAAACAACCGGGGGCAGAGCAACAGCTGGCAGAGGAGTTCCGGAAGAATCTGCATGTTCTGGTGCGCGCGCGTTTTGCGCTTGAGACGGCGCAGGAGAACCTGACGTTAAGACTGACGGCAGACGATCACTATAAGCTGTATGTGGAGTCCGGATTTGTGGAGGAGGGACCTGCGCCCGGTTATCCGGATCACTATTATTACAATGAGATTCCACTGGGGAAGATGGAGACCGGAGAGCACTGCTTCGGACTGCATTTATATTATCAGGGGTTAATCAACCGTGTATACAACAGCGGCGACCTGCGCTTTGCGTTTGCCGCAGAGTTGATGGATGCGCAGGGCTGCCGGATACCGCTTCGTTTTTGCTATGAGAGGACGGATGCGTACAGCGGCGGAACAATCGGATATGATACGCAGTTTCTGGAAAACTTTGACAGCAGAAAATTCCCGGAAGGATGGAGCGGTGCGGAATTTGATGATGCCGGATGGAAGACACCGGCTGCGGCAGAGTGGGCGGATTACCGGTTGTATTTACAGCCGACGCGGATGCTTTGCGGGGAACGCATCAAGCCGGAAAAAATCGGGATCTATGAGGATGGCAGCATCCGGATCGATGTGGGAGAGGAAGTTGCCGGAAGCCTGTGCCTGACGGCGGAAGGAAGCGCCGGGGATACCGTGGAAATCTTCTGCGGAGAGGAACTGGATGAGAGCGGCAGCGTCCGCTGCGAGATGCGCTGCAACTGCTCCTACCACGAGATCTGGACGCTCTCAGACGGCTGCTGCAGTCTGGAACCGTATGATTACAAGGGATTCCGCTACGCAAAGCTGCTTCCGGGGAAGGGCGTGAACATTCGTGGGATTTTTGTGCAGACACGCCACT
>OBKV01002061.1_pt1 | contig 11647 bp, 11 predicted proteins | sample 1517301 | NCBI WGS metagenome assembly OBKV01 (sample SAMN04571685, study PRJEB22368) | human gut metagenome | biome: human gut; material: stool | host: Homo sapiens | place: Luxembourg | collected 2012-06-29 | reverse complement strand
CGAGCTCTGTACCATTCTTGATTTCATTACGGAGTACATCACCTGTAGAAATGTGACCGAGACCATACTTCTCGATCATCTTGTCGCTCTGTGTGCCCTTACCTGCACCTGGAGCGCCGAAAATTACGATATTTTTCATTTTTACCTTAATATATATATAAAATATTTATGTTGTGTCAGAAACTAATATTCATTCATCCATTTCTGCCCCCAAGGAGACAAAAGTATAGCTATAGTAACACCAAAGAAAACGGCAAACATGCCTAAAAAAATTAAAGTGTTCATACTTACATCCTCCTATTTTTATTATTAAACTTATTATATTTTTTACGCTTTGCTTCTTTTTCTTTCTTACCTATCTTATCAAAATACAGAGCGAACCCGAAAAGTCCCGCTGCCAAGATAAAACTGACCAGATAAATAAGCCAATGCAGTTCTTCCCCCATATCTCCAACAAAAGTCGTAATAAACGTAGCTGTTATAAGATATTTGGAGATATCAAGAAAATAATCACTCAGTTTCTCCCACATGCTTCACCTCCTATTCTTCTACAATAGTGTAGATGTCGCGGAGGTTTCTGCCTTCTTGGTCATAATCCAATCCATATCCTACGATGAAATCGTTAGGGATTTCCATAACAGCATAGTTGATATCAAGATCAACCTTCAAGTTGCCTGGTTTCACAAGGAGGGAACAAACCTCAACGCTAGCTGGGTTCATCTTCTTCAGGTCTTCAATCATGTGAGCCATGGTGAAACCGGAATCTACGATGTCCTCTACGATAACCACGTGGCGGCCTGCCAAATCGTGGTTCAAACCCATCAGGGTCTTCATGCTGCCCGTAGAGGAGGTACCCTCGTAAGAAGCATACTTCACGAATGAAATCTCGCTTGGCACGGTAATCATTCGCATCAAGTCGGCTGCAAAGATAAATGCGCCGTTCAATACTGCCAAGAACACAGGGGTCTTGCCCTCATAGTCCTTGTTCAGACGGTCTGCTACGACCTGTACTTTCTTCAGAATCTCAGCCTCAGGAATCGATGTCTTGAAGCTCTTATCCTTGATCTTTACTATGCTCATAGTCTGTTCTATAATAATATTTTCTGCAAAATTACGAAAAAAACATGAAACTTCGTGCTTTCATCAACTATTTTTTGTACTTTTGCATGAAAATAACCGTTTATCTGCATGAATTGACAAATTATCACGACAGTTCGCGCAGATAATACTAAGATTATCAGATAAATAATATGAAGATTTTCACAAGCGCTCAGATTCATGAGTTGGATAAATACACCATTGAGCACGAACCTATCAGTTCGCTCAACCTGATGGAACGTGCAGCCAAAGCGCTGACACGCGCCATAGAAGAGGAATGGTCTAACCGCACTCCAGTAGTTGTCTTCGCCGGTCCGGGTAATAACGGCGGCGATGCGCTTGCTGTGGCGAGAATGCTCAGCGAGGATGGATATGATGTAAGTGTATACCTCTTTAATGTACAGAATAAGCTGTCGGCAGACTGTCTTGCCAACAAGAAGCGTCTGCTGGATGCAAAGAGAGTGAAATTTACTGAGATTACCACCAATCTGGACCCTCCTAAGCTCAATGCAGAAACGCTGGTGGTGGACGGACTCTTTGGAAGCGGACTCAACAAACCATTGGCTGGCGGATTCGCCGCGATGGTGAAATATATCAACCAGAGTCCTGCCAAGGTTGTAAGCATCGATATCCCTTCGGGACTGATGACCGAGGACAATTCCTATAATATCCATGCCAACATCATCCGTGCCAGTCTGACCCTTACCCTGCAGCAGAAGAAACTGTCGATGCTGATGGCGGATAACCAGCAGTACCTGGGCAGACTGCGCGTTCTCGACATCCGACTTTCCCAGGAATTCATCCAGAATACGGAGTGCCAGTGCCGCATACTCGAAGAGAACGACATCCGTCCGCTCCTGAAATCGCGCAGCGACTTTGCCCATAAAGGCAGCATGGGTAATGCGCTGCTCATAGCGGGAAGTTACGGCATGAGCGGCGCTTCGGTATTAGCCACCAAGGCTTGTCTGAGAACCGGTGCAGGCAAGGTAACAGCCCATACCCCAAAACGGAATTATGAAATCATGCAGATTTCGGTACCTGAAGCGGTACTGCAGATGGATGCTGAAGAAACCATATTCAGCGAACCGGTAGATACAGAGATGTTCGATGCGCTGGGCGTAGGTCCCGGATTGGGACAGAACGAAACAACAGCCATCGCCCTCATCGCCCAACTGCGCCGTGCTACCTGTCCGCTCGTCATTGATGCCGATGCGCTCAATATTCTTTCCAGCCACAGGGCGTGGATGCAGCAGTTGCCAAAGAATATCATCATGACACCTCATCCGAAGGAGTTCGACCGGCTTGCCGGAAATGCGAGCAGCAGCTGTACCGAAAGACTGATGAAGGCAAGCGAACTGGCAGAACGACTCCAGGCATACATTATATTAAAGGGACATTATTCTGCACTCTGCCACCCTGACGGAAAGATTGATTTCTGCAGTACGGGCAACAGCGGTATGGCTACAGCAGGCAGCGGTGATGTGTTGACAGGTATCATCACCGGTCTTCTGGCAAGAGGATACCAACAGGAAGATGCCTGTCGCCTGGGTATGCATCTTCATGGTCTGGCTGGCGATCTTGCTGCTAAAGATCTGGGCAAAGAGAGCCTCATCGCCAGCGACATCATCCAGTATCTTCCGAAAGCATTTCTCAGATTGGAAGAATAATGATCAATTCAAGTTTCGCATATCAGGAAGTTAAAGGAGTTAAGGAAGTTAAGGAGTTAAGACGTATGTTGTCTTAACTCCTCAGCGACCGTAGGGAGCGATAACTCCTTTAACTTCTGAACTTGAATGATCAGGGAATAAGAATATCCATAAAAGTCAGGAGTTCTCGGCTTCTGACTTTTTTACTTGTTTCTGCGCATCATAGAACCTTACTTCCAAGGTTCGCCTCAAATCGTCGCGACGGTCCATATTCAACTTTTTGCGGATATGGCAACGCTGGCTGGTGATATTTGATTCACTCTTATTGAGTTCTGCACAAATTTCCTTTAAAGTATGTCCCTGAAGAATCAGCTTGCATATTTCCTTTTCGCTGAACGTAAGACCATCACAAACCTGATCCCATGCCACTCTATTCAATTCTTCATTAAACAGATGTTCAGAAGCATGGGTAATAATCTTCTGCCGGACATCAGGAGTCAGACGCTTCATCAGGCTTTCTGCTGCTTCCGGTTCATTATCCTTCAAATCGGCAAGCATATTCAACGCCTTGTTTTCAACCCGAGTCATCCGTTTTGGCGGGCGCAACCCCTTGGTTACAATACTCATATTATATACTGCCACATAAACCAGCATCATGAAACTCAGGAAAACAGCCTTCATACTGAAAAGAGCTGGCATAAGCGGAGTGCTGAACAGGTATATCAGCAACATAGGTATCGTACCTACCGTGATGATGGTGCAAGTCTTATACAAAGTTTGGCTCAACGCTGTAATAGCCAGGATAAAGACGACAAACAGGTTGCAGATAACGCTCAAATCATCATTAGCAAAACCGAAATTGATACAAAATACGCTATCAAGAGCCAGTTTGCCGAACATCAGAAGGTAAAGAGAAGAAATACCTTTCACGAAAGCTATCTTCCGTTTCCAGATCAGAAACTGCAGGAGGCAGAACACGAATGTATGCAAGCCACAGAGGCTTAAACCATAAGGTTCTTTCACCAGCAGAAAGAGCATAATATGATAAGGTATGATTAATCAGCTCGCTTATCGTCAGAAGTAGAAAGGCGATAACGCGTCGGCGGTCTACCACACCACAATATTGAGGGCATAAATGATGTTCTACCCTCACAATCAGGTTTACAATGTCATTCTTCAGTTTCATTTCGAATTGGTTATTTTCTTAAATCTTATTTATACTTTCGTAAGTCAAACGGCTCTTTTTCTTGGAAATTGCCATTCTTTTAGGGAATTATTGATTCCAGCTGCAAAAATACAAATAATATCAGAAAACCTTGTTCAATTATCCGAAAATCGTATAAATTTAACGATTTTAAGCATAAATCAGTGTACTATTTTGCTAAAAATAGCATTTTTCAGTATTTTTCAGTGCTTAAAAATTTGGTTGTATCCAATATTCGTTATACTTTTGCACCCGAAATCCAACGATATGAGATACAGACGAACTAAAAAGTAAGTTGAAAGTAAACTGAAAGGAGAAAAAGAACAGTTGAAAGTAAACTTCAGGAAACATGAGTTCTCAGTAGATTCAGGTATTGGTGATCATTATAAATATAAAAAGAGTATAAGAAAGTAAAAGGTGATTCAAAATCGCTCAATGTATTTTTAAAAAAAGAAAAGTTTAATTGAGGTATGAAGAAAAGGATGTTAATTGCGTTAGTAGCACTCGGCAGCCTAATCTGTCCTGCTCTAGCGCAGGAAGCTGCGGTAAAGACCAACTTGCTGTATGATGCAACGACAACCATGAACTTGGGTGTTGAATTCGGTCTTTCTCCAAAATGGACACTTGACGTATCCGGAAACTACAATCCTTGGACGTTTTCAAAGAACAAGAAATGGAAACACTGGCTCGTTCAGCCAGAGGCCAGATACTGGTTCTGTAACAAAATGATGGGTTCATTCATCGGCTTCCATGCCTTGGGTGGATCGCACAACATCGGTGGCATGGATCTTGACTTCAAGTTTCTGGGCACTGATTTCTCTAAGCTGAAAGACTATCGGTATGAAGGATGGTTTATCGGTGCTGGTGTAGCTTACGGCTACGCTTGGGCTCTCTCGAAACATTGGAATCTGGAAGCTGAACTTGGCGTAGGCTATATCTACTCTAAGGCAGATAAGTTTAACTGTGCTCAATGCGGAGATAAACTTGAAGATGACAAGGCACACAACTATGTGGGCCCGACGAAAGCAGCCCTCAACTTAGTGTATGTTTTTTAAAAAGAAAGTGATGAATACATATAATATAATAGGTAGTATGTTCGGAGCCATGCTTATCGCTCTTCCTATATCAGCCGATAATACCCAGCAGGCTTACAAGAATCTGAAAATCCAGAATAAGGCAATCAGGAAGGTTGGCAACCAGGTGAAAGTGGCTATGGACTTGAACCTCGACCAAATTCAGCTTGCCAGCAACAAAGGTCTCATCTATACCCCAATGATCCTCAACGAAAAGGATACACTCTTCATGCCGAGTGTTGAGGTGATGGGTAAAAAGAGATATATTTACTATCAGCGTAACCAGAAAACGGCTACGGCAAACCCACTTATCGTGGCACTCCGTAAGAACAAGACAGCACAGACGCTTCATTATGAATACGCCGCTCCGTTCAGCGACTGGATGAAGAACTCAAACTTCGCCATCAGTAATGATGCCTGCGGTTGCAACCAGCAACTTCTCGACGAAGGTATTCTGAATCCGGAAGGACGTGCATTCTCAACTCCGAAGAATCTCTTCAACGCTTATGTCCAGCCTAAGGCAGAAGCCGTAAAGGCAAGAAAGGAGAATGGTTCTGCCCGTTTGAACTTCAAGGTGAACAAGTGGGATATCCTGTATGATTTGGGCAACAATGCCAGCGAACTGGATAATATCCGCAAGACACTCGATCTCGTGAAGAACGATTCGGATGTGACCATCACCAAGATAACTCTCCACGGCTATGCATCACCAGATGGTGGATATGCCAACAACAACAAGTTGTCGCATAACCGTACACAGGCGCTTTTGAAGCATATTCTGAAGACTTATCCAATTTCTTCAAAACTGTTTGCGGCCACAGCTACAGCGGAAGACTGGGCAGGAACCATCAAGTATGTAAATGAGAATGAGATTCCTCAGAAGGAAGCTGCACTTGAGATTATCAACAGCAACATGCAGCCAGATGCCAAAGAGAAAGCATTGCTCAAGAAGGCTCCTCAGGCTTATCGCTATCTCCTTCAGAATGTATGGCCATCACTTCGCCGTACCGACTATACGATAGAATATGATGTTCAGGCATTCAATGTAGCAAAGGCTAGAGAGGTTATCAAGACCCGTCCTCAGAAGCTCTCTCTCCAGGAGATGTATCTGGTAGCCCAGACTTATCCTAAGGGTAGCGCCGAATTCAACAATGTTTTCGACATAGCTGTAAGAATGTTCCCTGAAGATAAGCTTGCCAACCTCAATGCAGCCTCAGCAGCCATCGAACGTGGCGACAAGGTGAGTGCAGAGAAATATCTCCTGAAAGCTGGCGACAGCGCCGAGGCAAACAATGCCCGCGGTTGTCTGGCTTCCATGAAGGAAGATTATCAGACAGCCAAGCAATACTTTGAGAAAGCTATTGCCGGTGGTTTGAAGGAGGCGCAGGAAAACCTGGATAAAGTTAACCAGGCACTTTAAAGTAACTATTTACTTTCTATTTATATAAGTATAAGATAAAAGATGATGTAAAATACGATCTGTTTTCAGCGGATTGTGCCAATATGTGCGAAACTTAATTTTGAGAATAAGAATTAATTAAATATATTGTATAACTTTTTTTGTATTAAGTAAAAAGATTATGAAAAAAATGAATTTGCTCGTAATGAGCTTGGTTTCAGCCGCAGCTTTGTCTTTCACTAGCTGCAGCGACAGTGAGGATTTGGCTAATGACAAAGCTGGTCAGAACAAGGTAGACAAGTTCTACATGACTTTGACCGTTCAGACTCCTACCAGCAATGGTACAAGAACTGCACAGAACAATCCTAAAGAAGCTTCAAAAGAGGAATCTTATGTAACAAGTGGTACATTCTATCTGGTTGATGCAAATGGTAAGATTGCAAAATCAATCACAATTGATGAGAAGGCATGGGCAGATGCTAAAGTTCCTCAGCAAGGTACCGATGGTAAGACAACACTTCAGGTTCCAGTTGAAAATGTAACTGCAGGTACCAAATACAGCGTATATTTCTTAGCTAACGCGACAAGTGCATCACCACTTACTGATGTTTATACATCTGACTTAGCTAACAAGTTTGCTAAAGCATACTCTGCTGATAACAAATTTGCAATGTTCAACCAGAACGATGCAGACGTAAAGGCAAACAGCCATACTGTTGTTTTCACATCTGACAACAAGGATGCAAATTCTGCAGCAAAGGTTAGTGACATCATTAAGATTGATCGTCTTACCGCACGTATTGACGAGCCAACATCTAAGGCAACAGATATCACGGCTTACGCTAAGGATGCAGAAGTTACAGAAGCTGAAAAGAATGCAAATGAAGATGCCATTAAGGCTGTTAAGGGTGTAACATTGACTAAATATGCCATCTCAAATGTTGCCAACAAGACAAATGTTATGCAGCAGTGGGCTGATGCAGAATGCACAACCCTTTCAATTCCAACTGGTATCACTTACTTCCAGCCAACATCTGAGTTCGGTACAAAGACTCTGCTCCAGAACTATGGCTACTTCAATGCAGTAACAACAGATAAGTCAAATAAGGACTATGTCTTCGAGAACAACTCTGATGATGCAACTTCTATGTACTTCGAGTACACAGTAGAGCTCAGTGATAAGTATAAGACAAATGCAGACTTCGAGGATGGTACTTTCTATCGTTACAACAAGGTTATCTATAGCAGAATCCAGGACATCATCGACGCTTTCAAAGATCAAAAGGCTATCTTTGATGGTAAGGACGCAGCCACAGTTAAAGCAGAATTGAAAGCAGCTAAAGAAGACACAGGAGATCCAGAAGCTAAGTTGGATGAATTCCGCAAGAAGTATGATATCGAGGTCTTCAACAACGGTAAGACATACTATGTTCAGAAGATCAAGGATCAGTACCTCAGTGCAGAGAATACTATTCAGCGTAACAGCATCTACCTGTTAAATGTAAAGAACATATTTAATGTTGGTGCCCAGGTTCCTAATGGTGGTCCAGATGACCGTACATTGTACTATCTCGATGTTGAGGTTTCTGTTAACCCTTGGGTTCTCAACGAGCAGCCAGTTGAGTTGAAGTAATATTCCGTCAAACCAGACAGATAAAATATAAATACTTATATATATACCAATACTCTCGGGGGAGCAATCCTCCTCCGAGAGTTTATCAATCAAACGTTCGTTCTGAAAAGAACGAAAACATTCTTAAAAGATAACTAACATTGCCGCCCATGTATAAAAGGCGGGAGATACAATGACGTGCCGTCATACCCCCAACCCGAAAGACTGGCACTTTTCATCCTTAGATAATAACGATGCCGAAGGCAACGAAACAGAGAGCTGATGAAGCAAAGATATTCGCTACCTACGGCACTCTCTATATAAAATAAGTAAAAGTAAAAGATTATAAAAGATAAAGAATATGGCACATTTCCTCAACAACAAATGTTGCAAGCTGGTTTGCATCTCAGCCATCGCACTCACTTCTCTTTCATCATGCATGAAAGATGATATCACGAGCTGCCCTACAGCTAAGTTGTCGCTCAAATTCGACTATACTTATAATGTGAAAGAGGCAGATGCTTTCTCTGCTGAGGTGAAGAACCTCAACGTTTATGTATTCGACAAGAACGGTAAGTTCGTAGATAACTATACCGAGTCGGCTGACAAGTTTGAAACAGGTCATAAGATGGAAATCACAGACCTGCAAGCAGGCAAGTATACCTTCGTCTGCCTGGCTCGTGACAAGCAGCCTGCCGCAATGGGAACAAGAGCCGAAGGTGATGATGAGACCGAGTTTAGCTTTACTAAACTTACCCCAGGTATCTCTACCATCAACGACCTGCAAGAGGAAATGGGCAAAAAAAACGAAGAAGAATCCGTAAACGACAAGCACTTCACCGCCCTCTATACCGCACAGGACTCCCTCAACTTTGATGGTGAAAACGATGTGCAGGGAAAATTGAGTCTAATGAAGTGTACCAAGACATACCGCGTGGTGATGCTTCCATTCGAACCCGACCAGGAAGGATTCACAGCCGAAAACTTCGATGTAGAAATCAAAGGTTCCGCTGCCCTACTCGACTATAAGGGCGACAAGGTAAAGCCAAAGGCAATCACCTATCTTCCTTATGAGAAGAAACTGGTAGAAAACCACAGCGGCAAGACTGAGGTAGAAGGAGAAGACGTAGAAAAGGCGTTGGTTTACGACCTGTCATCATCACGTATGTTCGAAACCAAAGATGACAACAAGAGTCGCGCTGCCGACGGATCCAGCCAATATGATGACAAGCGCATCGTCATCACAGACAAGCGCATCAACAAAGTCATCTTCAACCACTCCCTGCCTTGGTTCCTATCACTCTGTGCCAGCGACCGCTACGGCAAAGACTGGAGCGACCAGCAGTATCTGGACCGCCAGGACCATTACACCCTGGTATTCTACGTGCCAGCTCCAAGTTCTACCTACAGCATGGATGCAAGAATCAAGGTAAACAACTGGGTTCTGAATCTTCAGAATGCCAACCTGGGAAAATAAGAAAAGAAAGAAGTATAAGTAAAAGAAAGAAAACATGAAACGCTATCAATCTACTCTGACCAAGATGACACGCCCAGTGTGTATGGCACTCGCTGCTTTGCTCATGGTAGGCGCAATGGCATCCTGTTCAGAGAACGAAAATACAGAAACAGCTCAAAGCGACAATGCCTATCTGAGCCTCAGTTTCTCTACCGGCACCGGAAACAGTACCAGAGCCGGAGAAACTAGCGGAAAGGCTCTTGCCGACAATGAGACTGATGCAAATCCTACTCAGGAGAACGACATCCACAACATCAAGGTGTGGGTGTTCAAATCAAATACCGGCGATGAAGCCACTCCAATCTCTTATAAAGCAGAGACGCTGAGCGAAGTAAAGAACGGTAACTATACCCTGAACCTCCGATTCCTGAGAAAGATTGGCGGCGAAGAAGTAAAGAACATCGACCTTTACATCCTGGCAAACTCTGAGAGCATCAACATGCCGGACCTGATAAAAGGCAAAGACCTCAGTTCTGTTACCCGCAAAGATCTGAAAGAAGTCAGCTTTACCTCACCTTTCGGTATCAATAGCGATGGAAATGCAGAAACAAAAGAAGTGCCAGCCGGAAAGGGACTCCCTATCTCCCGTGCCATCACTCAAATCTCTGTAGACAGCCATGTGGCTGATACAGAAGAAGGAGCCAAAGACAAAGGCATCAAGATTCCTCTGGTTCGCGCTGTTTCGAAACTCCATTTTTACTTTGCCCGAAAAAAGGGTAATGATGCCAATACCAGTCAGGTAAAGGTAACAAGAATAGAGGTAGAAGGCAATACCATCCCTACTGCCAGCTATGTTTTCCCCGATGAGGCAGAATATAACGAGAATGGTTACAACCAGGACGTTACAAGTCAGAAATACAACACAGGTACGACTTATGTACAAACCACTCTGAAACTGGCAGGTGTAGAGAACGAGGATATCAAGGATGTGGAGGATCCTAAGAGTTTCATCAAAACGAGTGATCAGTCTGCCCAGGAATATCTGGATGCTTTTAATAAGGAAGGAATCAAATCTCATGATCTCTGTTATCTCCGTGAGACCAACCAAGCCATCAAAGGCACCATCTACTATTCATTAGATGGCGGAGCAACCGAGAACCACGAGACCTTCAATATTCCTTCTGAAGGAAATGCCATCAGAAACAGAGAACTGGTAGTTTATGGTTATTTCCTCAACGGACAGATGGGCAAACTCACCGTTACTCCATCTATTCAGGAATGGCAGGATGGAGGAACGTTCGATTTCATCGATGCCTCTACGAATGTTGAAATCCCTGACAGCGGAAAGACAGACTTTGGCTACAAGGTATATTACGGTTTCCCAAAACGCGGACCGATGATTACGCTCCAGGATATCGATACCAAAGGTAAGCCTTGGATTCTCCAGACAGACAACCCGATGTTCGGATTCGTAGAATGCAATAAGGATGGCAACTATGATGATCATAAAGATCCGGTTTACGATCCAAACATTTCAGACAAAAACGATGGAGACAATGTTATTGGATATACTTATCATATAGATGATTTCATCATCAATAAAAGTGGTGAGAAGAAGACGCTCTACTTCTATGTCGTGCCAAAGAACAGACTGGATCTGGCAAAGCCACACAATGTAAAGGCGCAGGTATTCCTGACGACATATCCAAACGATAAGTTTATCCTGAATCCAGGTTCCAAATATAAAGGATGTAAGAAGGGCAAATTCGCCGGTAAGGATATTCACTTTGAACAAGTATTATAAAGACAACAGAAAATAACATTCATCATGAAGAAGTTATATATAGACATAAGATTCGCAAAATGCATCTTGGCTCTTACGGCAGGATGGCTCATGGCAGGATGCTCAGCTGAAGACGAACTGGGAAACGGTTCGGCTGCACAACAGCTGAGCATGACTCCCATGATCAACGACCTGCAGACCACAAGAGTGAAGGAAGAAGAGAATCTTCATGAAAAAACTCTGTCTTCTCTTGACTTTAAGATGTTCGAACCAACAAATAATGGTGATTGTAGAATCGACTGCCAGTTTAAAAGTCCGGCAGAAAACCAGAAAGAGGTATTGGCTTCGGGCAGCTGGAAATCGAAACACCAGCTTG
>OBKV01002040.1_pt1 | contig 11723 bp, 10 predicted proteins | sample 1517301 | NCBI WGS metagenome assembly OBKV01 (sample SAMN04571685, study PRJEB22368) | human gut metagenome | biome: human gut; material: stool | host: Homo sapiens | place: Luxembourg | collected 2012-06-29 | reverse complement strand
TCTTCTCAACGCTTTAAGCTTTCTTGAACCCCACGCATAGCATGGGGTTTTCACTTATACCAACAAAAAGTACCATATTAAAATATGGTACTTTTTACTATTTGCTTAAATTATATTTATTCTTTATCTTTTTTATCGTCATCAAAATTTAAATTAAGCTCAATTTTATTTTCCTCATTATTTATATCTTTAAGATATTCTTCGTATTTTGATTCAACGTCTTCTTCATCTTCGATTGTATTGTCTTCTTCTGAATTTTCGTTATTTAATTTATTTAGGTCTAATTTAAGCTCAACTTTAGGTTCATCATATGTATTATCTATTTCTTCATTATTAACAATTTCTTCAGGTAAATCTTGTTCTACTGGTAATTCTGTATTTATTGCACCGCTTCTACTTCTTACAGTTTTTTCAGTGTCTACCTTTTTGTTTTTATCACCATCAAAGTTATTTTCTTTTTTGTTTTGTTTTCTATATAAATATACAATTTGTACAAATTCAACAATTATAAATATATACATTATAATTACTAAAGCATTATTTTTTATTACTTCTATAATAGTATCAAGTTTTGAAGGTCCATTTTCTTCATCAACTAATTTTATATCTTCATCACTATTACTTAAAGCATCTACTGTTTCATCTTTTACTACTTTTATCTTGTATTCCTTAGTAGTACTTCCATCTACAGATGTAACCTTTATTACAATGTTATTTTCTCCTATAACAAGTTCATCATTTCCTGTTATTTCAACTTTAGCATCTTCGATTTCAGGAAAAGTTAATATTTTTAAACTTTCTACATCCATTCCTACAGTTCCACAGTCATATTCAAAAATTTCTTTTGAAAATTCTGGTGACAATTTTGCATTCTCCACAATTAAATTTTCAAGATATGAATTAGACTTATCTGGATCTGCTGATTTAGTTACAACAATTGTATATGTTTTCTTTGTACCATTTTCTGCAGTAACAGTAATATATACATTATTATCTCCATCTTTTAAATTTGTATTTCCTGATACAGATACTCTTGCAGCAGAATGTTCCGCTCTTGCTGTAACTTTAATACTATCAACATTTTCACCTACACTTAAAGTATATGTTGTTTTGTTTCTATTAAAATTAGGTGTTAATCCTTCATAATTTACTTGTAATGATTTTAAATACGCATTACCACTTTTTGTAGCAGTAGTTGTATTATTGTTACTATTACTACTATTATTGTTGTTATTACTTCCACCATTATTTTGATTGTTATTATCATTATTATTTTCAGGAGGAGTAACTACCTTTTCTTTTACAGTAACAGCAACTTTATTGCTATATTCTACATCTGCTAAATCTGTATCAGATACATCAATTGCTTTTATAGTAATTGTTGCTGTTCCAGGAGTAGCAGTACTTAATGGTAAAGTATAACTTCCATCAACCCATACACTAGTAGATTCAAATATTTCACTATTTGTAGAAGTGATTTCAAATCTTCCAGCACAAGAATTAGTTGTTATAGTTACGCTAGCAGGACTTCCTACATCAACAGAAATATTAGTGGAACTAATCGATACAGTGCCTGCTGCAAATATATTGTTTCTACTTAAAGTAATCATCATTACTAAGAAACATATTGCAAAAAGCATAAACTTTAATTTATTTTTTTTCATATTTCCCCCTATTTTTGTTCTATAAAACTTATTTCCATTATATGATTTTTTACTACCATATAATCTTTTGAATTAATTTGTTTATCTTCTTTTAAGTCTGCAACTAAAAAATACATTCCGTCTAAAATACTAGTTTCCATTATATGATTTTTTATTGCCATATAATCTTTTGATGATATTTTTCCATCTCCATTAACATCTCCATATATAATTATACTATATTCATGAATAATATTACCATCAGTATCTGTTGCAATTACTTTTGTTCCAGTTCCTATAACATCATCATCTTTTAATTCATTTCCATTATTATCTTTTATAGTAATATTTAATTTTGAAATAAATTTATCTTTAATATCACTTAATTTTGTACCTGGTTCTACATTTGATATATATTTTGTATTACTATCATAGTTTAAACTATTATCAATAAATACTTCATTATTTTCTATATCTATTACATTAATAGTAGCTGATACTTCTTTTTCCATATCTTCTGTTTTAAATGTTATTTTTGTAGTTCCACTATTTTTTGCAATTACTTTTCCATCACTATATTCAGCAATATTTGTATCATCTATCTTTACAGTATATTTTTTATTAGTTGCATTTTCTGGTAAAACAGTAGGTAAAATTTCTATACTCTCACCTTTTATTACTTGATAATTGTTTTTTGGCAATGTAATACTTTCTACATTAAAGTCAACTGTTATTTTACAAGTTGCAGTCTTACCTTGATCCTTAGTTCTTACTGTTATTACAGCTTCACCACCATTTTTAGCAGTAACTTTACCTGTGTTATCAACAGTTGCCACATTTTCATCGCTTGAGCTAAATTCTACATCTTTGTATTTTGCATCTTGTGGTTCTACTGTTGCTTCAAGATTAAATTCTTCTCCTTTTTTCATTCTCTTTTCATTTATATTTAATTTTACATCTGTAACTTCAATATAGTTTTCAATTTTTAATTTACAATTTGCTGTTAATCCTTGATCTTTTGTTTTTACAGTTATTGTTACCTCACCAAGAGATTTTGGTGTAACAAGACCATTCTCATCAACAGTTGCTATATTATTATCACTTGAATACCACTCAACTTCTTTATTTTTAGCATTATCTGGTTTTACAGTAGCATTTAGTTTTAAAGTTTCATCTATTTTTATAACTTTTTCTGCTACATCTAAAGATACACTTTCAACTTTTATATATGTTTCTATATCTTTTGTACCATCTCTAAATACATAACCTTCCATACCATTATCAAGTCTTACTTTATCCCATTGTGTACTTTTACTCTTTGCTATTCTTGTCATTTGTGTTCCATTAGGAAGTGCAGTTATAATACTATAATTTGTTCCAGGTCCTGTTCTTACATTAAGTCCTATATCTGAATCAACTTGAATTCTTGTATTATCTTCTTCATAATCACTTTCTGGTACTTCAGGACTACCAGGATAAGGTGAAGCATGTACAGGCATATTTTCATATACTGGTATTTTAAATTCATATGTTTCATTTAATAAACCAGCTTTTTCATAAGCTCTTTTTGTCATTATAGATTCACTAGTTGGTGCTAATATATTTTGCATATATTGATATGCATAAAGAGCAATAGCATTTCCTTCATTGTTTACATCCCACTTTTGGAAATAAGTAGTATTTTGTCCCCACTTAATCCAATTATTTCTTAAGGCATCCACACCACCATCAATTGATGCTTCAGGAGTTGTCCAACCCATAGTTTTAGCATACCTTAATCCATTTTCAATTGCTCCTTGTCCATTTGAATTTGAAGATGCACCTATATTAAAGAAATTATATAATCCTTCAAGTCCAGGATATGAACCATTAATTGATTGATTATATATAATATCTCCACCTGTTTCTTGCTTTATTCTTGAAGCAATATGTGTTGCACTAACATTATATTTTTGAGCCTTTTCAAGAATAATTTGTGAATATGTTTTTCCCATATTTATCATATTTCCAGCATTTTTATATTCACTTCTTTGATACATTGAAGTACCATAAAGAACTTTCTCTATAGCTTCCTTTGTATGTGCTGTACTACTATAATTTAATGTTTCAAATTGGAAAATTTCATCTTCAGTTAAATGGTTTCTTGGATCAAGCATATATTTTACTGCCTCTTTAGAAGCTATTACAAAGTTCCCATCTTTATAATAGTTCTTACCATCTTTTTTCCACTCTGGTCCATAAGAATCAGGTACTAAACTAATAGATTCACTTACTTCATAAGATTCATGAGTAACTACCTCATTCCAATCAAGTCCAGTATATACTGCTTTAAAAATCCAATTAGGATGCTTTGCCTTTAAAGCATCGATATACGGTTTATAACTATCTGGGAAGTCATCTCTTGTCTGAGAGATTGGAAAATTTTCCTTATCATAACGTTTTGCATAAGAAAAACCAGACATATTTAATATCATTGATAAAATTAAAATAGAACAAATAAATATTTTACTTTTTCTACCTTTATTTTCATATTTCATTTTTTTACCCCTTATTTTTTTTTAAAATATAATATTACATGTAAAATTATATCATAAAACATATTAAAGTCAAAGTATTTTTATATATTTTTTTAATATTTTACTGGTAATTTCTTCTATATTATATTTAGAACTATCAATTAAAAATATGTTTTCATATAATACAGTATAAAATTTGACATTTTACAAATTTTATATTATTCTATATCTAGTTTATATTTTTTATGGAGGTGAACTTAAAAAATTATAAATGAGCGCATGGATGCATAGCATTGACGAGGTTGATAAGTGTCGAATATCAGCGGATCTTATCACGGTATATTTAGTATCGTTATATATAGGCAAAAAGTAAAATCTTTTATTACTACAAATTCTATATAATCTAAATAAAAATTTGTACATTGAAAATAATATAAATTATAGGAGGATTTAATATGTGTGGAATAATACGGTTATAATGGTCCAAAAAAAGCTAAAGACGTTATAATAAATGGACTAAAAAACTTAGAATATAGAGGATATGACTCTGCGGGAATCGCAATAAATGAAAACGGTAAAATTAATTTATATAAAAAGAAAGGTAAACTTTCTAATTTAGAAAACGAACTTTCTACTAAAGATATAAATTCAAATACTGGAATTGGACATACAAGATGGGCTACTCATGGTATACCTAATGAAATAAATGCCCATCCACATATGGTAGGTAATGTAACTTTAGTACATAATGGAATAATAGAAAATTACAATGAATTAAAATCATATCTTATAGAAAAAGGAGTTAACTTTAATTCACAAACAGATACAGAAGTTGCTTGTGCATATATAAACTATGTATATGAAAATATGAAAGATTTTCTAAATGAAGATGAAAGAAAATTAAAATCTATTTTAAAGGCTTGTTTGGATTTTAGAGGTTCATATGCAGTTGGAATAATTTTTAAAGATACTCCAGACGTTATATATTCAACTAGAAAAGATAGTCCGCTTGTAATTGGACTTAGTGATGAGGGTAATTTTATAGCTTCTGATATTTCTGCTATTCTTGATTATACAAAAAAATATATATTATTAGACTATATGGAGTTTGCAAAAATTGAGAAAGATAATGTAACAATATACGATAAGAACCTAGAAATTATAACTAAGAAAATTAATGAAGCTACTTGGTCTGCAACAGAATGTAAAAAGAATGGTTATGAGCATTTTATGTTAAAAGAAATAAATGAACAACCAAGTGTAATTAAAAATGTATATAGCAGATTTTTTGAAAATAAAGATGAAAACTATAGCAAAGTAGACTTTTCAAAATATACTAATATACATATAGTAGCTTGTGGTAGTGCAATGCATGCAAGCCTTATTGGTAAGTATTTATTTGAAAATTACGCTAATATTCCTACTACTGTAGAAATTGCTTCTGAGTATAGATATAAAAAATTATTGCTTAGCTCTTCTACTTTAGTTATTATAGTTTCTCAATCAGGTGAAACTGCAGATAGTTTAGCGGCTCTTAGAATTTCAAAAGAAAATAAAGCTACTGTGCTTGGTATAGTTAATGCTGTTGGTTCTACAATAGCAAGAGAAGCTGATATAACTATATACACTCATGCTGGACCAGAAATTGCCGTTGCAACAACTAAAGGATATACAACTCAAGTTGCAACATTTGCTTGTCTTGTGATTAATGCAATGAAACAAAAAAATATTAAATATGATTTTACTTTAGAAAATGAATATAATAACATTGATAACATTATAAAATCAGTAATTGATAAAACTAATGAATATAAAGATATTGCAAAGAGTTTAAGTAATAGAAATGATATTTTCTTTATAGGTCGTGGAAATGATTATAATATGTGTATGGAAGGATCTTTAAAATTAAAAGAAATATCATATATACATTCTGAAGCATATCCAGCTGGCGAATTAAAACACGGTACTATTTCTTTAATTGAAGAAGGAACACCTGTTATAGCTATAGCAACAGATAAACAGTTATACGAAAAAACTGTTAGTAATATAAAAGAAACTAAAGCAAGAGGAGCATTTACTATATTTATTACTACTGAAGAATTTAAAGATACATATACGAAGGATTTTGCAGATATCACTTTATTTTTACCTACAACAAGTCTTTTTAATGAAGCAATTATTATTGTAACTGCTTTACAACTAATAGCATATGAAACTGCAAAACTAAGAGGCTGTGATATTGATAAGCCTAAAAATTTAGCAAAATCAGTAACTGTTGAATAATAAAAAAATATGTCTAGGGAATACGTTTTCTAGACATATTTTTATTTATTATTTTATATTTATTTCTCCTTTATCTATTTTTTGATTTTTTGCAATAAACTGTAATCAAAGAATCAAATATTTAAAATATCGTTATCTGCTTATATTTTACAAATTACTCAAAGAATTATAGTAATTTAGAGCAGTTTATGATATACTATTATTAAATTTTTAAGAAGGGAGGAAAAAAATATGGCAGATGTAAAGCAACGAATGCTAGATATTGTTAATTCTGTACCTGATGATTATTTCGATGGTTTAAAACCTACAGAAATGGTATTTAAACTCATGTTTGAATATATAGACAGATATGGTGAAGATGAAACAACTATCATTCCAGGTACAAATAAACATTTAAATAGAGAAACTTTAAAAGAAATACTTGAAGGCAAAAATCCAAATTAAGAGGAGGTCGGCATAAATGGATTTTATGAAAAAAACTTTAAATCAATTCAGTAATCAAGAAAATACTCTATATAATATTATTTACGATTTATTTTTCTTTGCAAAACTACAAGAAAGTGAAGATAATATAAAAAGCGGTAAAGCTTGTAAATTAGAAGAGCTAAAACAACATATCGATGAATTGGAGGCAAAATATGCAAATAATAATATCAAATGATGTAAAGTCTGCAATTACAGATATATTTGAATATTCATATAACATTTCAGCAAATTATGCTAACAAAATAGTTAATAAAATATATGATGCAATCTATGATTTACAATATTCACCTTATATTGGTAGATATGTCCCCGAACTTTTAGACAAGCATTATCGAGAACGAATTTGTGAAAAATATAGAATTATCTATTATGTTTCACAAACAAACAATACAATTTATGTCAGATACATATTTTGCTCAAGACAAAATTCTAATTCATTTTTTAAAGTTCATGAAAAAGAAATTTTTGATTTTTTGAATCGCTTATTTAATTAAATTCTTTTTAGTAAAATTCCAAACTCACAACATTTCATAGTTCCTTTATTATTTTTTACCAAATTAGTTATAATAAATTAATTTTATTTTACTATTACATAATTTCCATCTTCATTTTTTAAAGTATATACTTTTGTTTCTAACTTAAGCTTATCTATACTACCATTATTTATTTTATTAGTTATATATGTAGCTTGAGTTTCAGGGTCAAGCATCTCTTCACTATCAGTATTTTCAATTTCTATAGTCCTATTTTTATCGTAATATAACTTTGTATACATTTTACCTTCTATACTTTCAGTATCTGTATATTGATTACAATAAACTCTATAAAAAGATACTTCAACTCTATCATTATATTCCTTTATTTCATAAGGTACTTCTAAAGTAAAATCTATTGATTCACCTGCAAAACCAATTGGCATTACTACATAATTTTCATTTTCTTTATCATATGTATTCTCACCTACTACATTTCCATGAGTAAGCTTAGTATCTTTTCCAAATAATGATTTTGCTACAGATTCAAAATCAGCTTTAGTTATATAATTTCCAGTATAATCTTCTGATACTCTAAGTAATCCAGAATATTTATCTGTATCTGTTATTATTGTTATATATGTAAACAATAATTTAGCTTTATTTGAAAGACCATTACTATCAATTTCATTATAAAGCATATCAGAATATATATTTGATATTTTAAATTTTTCTAATATTCTTAATCCTACTCTACTATTTAATACAATATTTTGATATTCATTTTTAGTATCAGTATTAGAATTATTTTCATTACTATTATCTGTATTTGTATTTTCATTAACAATCTCATTTTTTGGTTCTTCATTATTTACAATATTGTTTGTAATTATATACCCTAAACAAGCAAGCCCACAAACACATAATACTATTATTACACCTATAATTGCTTTTCTTTTCATATAATCCCCCTATTAAATTCCATTTGTCATAGTATCAGTATATACTTGACTAAATAAATAAAAATTATCTATATCTTTGATATTAAAAGAAAATGTTTTATTAATTTCACATATAACTACATACTTAATAGCTATTATAGTAGATTCTGTGATTTTTATATATCTTCTTTTATCTAAATTTTTAACACAATTACTACAGCAAAATACATTACTTACATAATCATAATATACCCCCTCATTTGCAAGCATTTCTCTATCTTCTTTAAATGCTTGTCCACACATATTACATTTATCAACTCGTGGGCTAAATCCAAGAAGAGTAAATAATTTAACTTTAAAAGCAGCAACCACGAGTTTTGGATCTTTATCTATATTTTCTAATACATAAATAGTATTTAATAATAACCTTAATATTTCAGAAGTATCTTGATTTTCATCCGTAATTGTTTGTAAAATCCTTGTTAATTCAAAACCTATTTGTAAATTATCAAAATCAGTTCTAAATTTATAAAATGTCTTTATAACAGATGCTGAATTTACATAGTAAAAAGTATTACTTCTTGAGAGTACAAATTCGCTATAAACAAGATATTGACAATTAGCAAGTATCGGACTTTTTGTTCTTTTACAACCTTTTGCCATACATGAAATTTTACCTAATTTATCTGTAAGTAATGTTATTATCTTATCATTATCTTTATAAGGAGTTTCTTTTATAACTATTCCCTTTACCTTGATTAAATCCATCTAAAAAATCCCCTTCGTTTTCTTGTACATTTATATTAGCATCTAAAGACATAAATTTTTTATACTCTAAATAACTATTAATATTACCTGTTTTTAAAAAAGTTTCCCATGCGATTTTTTCATACATATAAATCACCTTCTTAATTTTATTTTATGCATTTTAAAATGCGATATACAACTAATTTTATCTTCTTTTGTAGCATTATAGTATTTTAGAATATAAATATCTTAATTAATTAATTTTATTTTTTAAATTATTTAAATATAAATCATTATCTTGCCAATTTTCTCTTACTTTTACCCAAAGTTTTAAATTAACTTTATCATCTAACATATTTTCAATTTCTTTTCTTGCCTGTGTACCAATCTTTTTAAGCATAGTACCATCTTTTCCAATTATTATTGCTTTATGTGTTTTTTTCTCACAAATAATGTTTACATCAATATCATAAACACTTTTCTTTTCTATATTTTTTCTTTTCTTAAATTTTTCCACTTCAACAATAATACCATGTGGTACTTCTTCTTCAAGATTATTTAAAGCCTTTTCACGTATAATCTCTTCAATTATTTCTCTTTCAGATATATCAGTTATATCATCATCTGAATATATTTTTTCACCTTCTGGCAGATATTTTTCAATACCTGAAATTAATATATCTAAACCATCTTCTTTATATATAGAAATTGGTACTATTTCAGCAAAACTTCCACCAATACTTTTCATATATTCATCATATAAAGAAATTATATTTAAAATTTTTGATTTTTCAATTTTATCAATCTTATTAATTGCAAGTATAACTTTAGTTTTAGTATCTACTATTTCTTTCATTATATTTTCACTAGCAATATCTATTTTAGGTTTACTAGCATCTACTAAATATATGATGACATCCACAGAATTTATACTATTTTCTACTCCTTTCATCATATATTCACCAAGTTTATTCTTTGGCTTATGAACACCAGGAGTATCAGTAAATATCATTTGCGATGTTTTTGTTGTTATTATCCCTTTTATATTAAATCTTGTTGTTTGTGGTTTTGGAGTAGTTATTGCTACTTTAAATCCAACTAGTTTATTGACAAGTGTTGACTTACCAGCATTTGGCTTACCAACAACAGAAATATAGCCTGTTTTAAACATTATTTAAATCTCCTTTACACACTTTATTATATCAAAAAAAACATTAAAATACAACTTCTAGGGTATATTATTTATACCAAAATGAAATATAAAAGGTAATCAAATATTAAAAATTTGATTACCCTTTCTTATCATTATTCATCCCATATTACTGCTTTATCACCATATATACATCCCCATGGTGAACCTATTATACTTCCTTTTTTCTTATGTACTCTTATTTCTTTTAAATTTGATGAATTTGAAAAACAACTTGTATTTATCGAAGTTACACTTGATGGTATTTCTATTTTCTCTAATCCATTACAATTATTAAATGAATTTCCAATTTCTATTAGTTTATTTGGTAACTCAACTTCTGTCATTCCATGTTGATTGGAAAAAGCATAGTTTCCTATTTTAGTTACATTACTATTTACAGTATATTTACCTGATATATTATATAGTACAGCCTTAAGTTCTGTTTTATCTTTATTATACAATACATTATTTTCTATACTATAATTCGGGTTGTTAGATGATATACTTACCTGTGGTAAATAATTTGTTCCTTTAAAAAGTGGATCTATATACTCTACTTTTTCACCTAATACTATACTTTTTATTTTAGGATTAGTAAAAGCGTAGCTTTCTACACTCAATACTGAATCTGGCAATTCTATATTTTTTAAATTTGTTGCTGGTTTAAAAGCTTTTGGTGTTATTATTTCTAATTCTTCTGCCAAATCTGTTTTTTCTATTATTTCATCTTTTATATAACATATTATTAGTTTTTTCTTATCTTTTGTATATAAACAATCTCCTTCTACTACATATGTATTATTATTTGGATCTAATTCTATTTTTGACACATTATATGGTAAACTGTCTGCATCTATATTTTTTAAACTCGATGGTAACTTTACAGTTTGTATGTTATATGAGTCTAGAATTACTTCTATTCCCGTCACACCTTCTGGTACATCTAAAGTTGTATTTGATTTTAATGCATTGTCTGTCATAAACACTATGTCTTTTTCTTTTAATTCATTATTTTTTTGTATTAGCATTCCTCTTGTTTCATCAAATTCAAATATTTCATTTCCTTCTGCTATTTTTATTATTGATAAATTTTTATTTTGACCAAAAACATCGTTTCCCATCTTTTCTAAATTTTTAGGTAAAGTTATTTCTTTTAAATTACATTTATAAAATGCTCTAACTTCAATTTCTTCCAAATTCTTTGGTAATTCTATTTTTGTTAAACTTGTACAATCAGAAAAAGTATGATATTTTAATACTTTTATATTATCTGATAAAGTTATATTTTGTAATTTTTCACAAAGATAAAAAGCTAGTGAACCAATTTCTTTTACACTATTTGCCATTTGTACCGTTATTAAATTTTCACAATTTCGAAATGCCCTTTCTCCTATATACTCTACTCCTTCTATTGTTCCATCTTCTTTTTCTCTTTCTTGCAT
>OBKV01002039.1_pt1 | contig 11725 bp, 8 predicted proteins | sample 1517301 | NCBI WGS metagenome assembly OBKV01 (sample SAMN04571685, study PRJEB22368) | human gut metagenome | biome: human gut; material: stool | host: Homo sapiens | place: Luxembourg | collected 2012-06-29 | reverse complement strand
GAGTGGGTATTTGTGGGCATTTATTCAGATGCTGGTATAACTGGAACAAGTATTAAAAAACGTGAAGGATTTAAAAGAATGATAGATGATGCCATGAATGGCAAAATCGATTTAATTCTTACAAAGTCAGTTTCACGTTTTGCAAGAAACACCGTTGATTCACTGGTTAATGTTCGAAAATTAAGAGAGAAGGGAGTAGAGGTTTACTTTGAAAAGGAAAATATCTATACCTTAGATACAAAAGGTGAGCTACTTCTTACAATTTTATCAAGTTTGGCAGAAAGCGAATCTGTATCGATTTCACAAAATACCACTTGGGGGCAACGCAAAAGATTTGCAGATGGTAAGGTAAGCTTTGCATATTCCAATTTCTTGGGATATGACATGGGGCAGGATGGCAAGCTTCATATTAATGAAGAACAGGCAAAAGTAGTTAAAAGAATTTACGAAGAATACCTTCTTGGGTATACACCTTCATATATTGCAAAAAGATTGACTGCTGATAACATTCCTACTCCGCAGCGTAAGAAGGTTTGGTATCAGGGCGTAATTGACAGCATTCTTACAAATGAAAAATATATCGGTGACAGTATCCTTCAAAAGACTTTCTCAACAGATGTATTGACAAAGAAAAGAAAAAAGAATGAGGGTGAGCTGCCTCAGTACTATATTGAAAATAACCATCCAGCAATAATCACAGATGAGATATTCGAAATGGTTAAAGAGGAAATGGCTAGAAGAAAGTCTGCAGGTCTTATGACTAATGTATCCTGTTTTTCTGGCCGAATATTATGCGGTGACTGCGGAGGTTATTTTGGTAGAAAAGTATGGCATTCAAATCAGCCTAACAGAACAATAGTGTGGCAATGCAATAAAAAGTTTAACAATCCTGACGCTTGTGGAACTACATCAATAAAAGAAAAAGCGATTGAAGAGGCGTTTGTAAGAGCATTCAATGAAATGTTTTCTAGGAAAGATGAAATTATCGAAAACTATAAACTATGTATTGATGTAATTTGCGATGATTCAAAATTCCAAGAAAGGAAAAATGAATTAGATAAAGATTTGGAAGAAAAGACCATTGTCATTAAAGATTTCTTACTTAAGTGTTCTAAAACTGAAGAGAATATTGAAGAGTCAAATGCAAGATATGACGTGCTTATAAAAGAATTTGAAGCATTGAATGCAGAAAGACAAAAGTGTCTAGACATGATTTCATCTCTTGCAGCTAAGAGAGTAAAAATTAATAGCTTCTTAAATATTCTAAACAGTACAGAAGGAGTTATTAATTCATTCAATGAGGTGTTATTTCAAAAGTCAGTTAATCATATGGTTATTAATCATGATTTAACAATTGATGTAATATGGCGTGATGAATCTAAAACAACAACTTATATAGAAAGAGGTGTTAAAGAAGTTAAGAAATCTGCTCCTAGAATAAAGCGAGAAAAAGTCCTAAGTGATCACACATGCTTGTGTTGTGGTAAGCAGCTATACATTACTCCTGGTAAGGTTCAAAGAATATTCTGCAGCAAGAAATGCGGTGAAACTTATAGAAGAGCAAAAGCTAAAGAAGCACGACTTGAAAACAATACGATTAGTCATGTATGAGCAAATTAAGGCATTAAAGATTAGAGTCATTAATTTGGCTCTTTTTTTTGTTCAAACTAGGGGTGCTAGTAGATTACACGATTATGGATATGGGTGCTAGTAAATTGATACGATTACTATCGATGGTGCTAGTGAGTATCAAACTTTTAACCTATGGGCATAATAGTAGAATAGGTCTGATACAATGCTATCAGGCTTTTTTGTTGCATAAATAGCAGAATTTACGTTTAAAATGCGATATTTTGCTTTGAAAATTGAATTTTATTAGTTTTACAAGCTGTTAGTAGACTTCATTTAGAGGTTCTATTGACAGCTTTTTATTTTGCTTTTACACGATTTAACCTCAAGGGTGCTAAAATTCTACACGATTTAACACGATTTGAATTTTGAGACAATTTTGAGAAAAATCCAACCTCCATATAGATAAAAAGGCAAAAAAATGTTATAATTTCTACAAGATTATAGAAAATGTGGATGATGAGTTATTGATTAATAATGGCCCAGTTAATTTTATTGCTTTTATAGCATAATAAGTTGGAGGTTTTTGAATATGAGCAAAATTGTGATTGATTTACAAAAGGACATTTTGAATAGCGAAATTGACATACTTAGTATATTAAGAAAAGCCAAGATAATAGCTTCAAAGTTAAATTTAGTAGATTTTGAAAACTGGATTAACAATGAATTGAACGGCTATGAAAATTATGAAAGCATACCAGAATATAGAACTGTATATGGAGAATTAAAAGCAAACAATCCTTATCATGGGCTAATTCCTATTATTATGTCATCAGATTTGTTGAGTCAAATAAACTCAAGAAAATTATTTGATCCAATATCAGAAATTGTTAGCCTTGCTAATAGCAATCAATCGATAACATACGTCTTACCAAAAGAAGCTTCAGATTTATTGTGTTCAAATAGTGGAGTAAATTACCAATGCTATTTTATTGTTGCCGCTAGTCAATTAACTAGAATAATTGAAAGTGTAAAAAATAATTTGTTGGAATGGTGTCTAAGACTAGAAAAAGACGGAATCGTTGGCGATGATTTTGAATTTAGTGATGTTGAAATAAATAAAGCAAAAGAAATTCAACAGGTTTTTTATAATAGTAATATTATAAATGGAAACGTTAATAACTCTCAAATGTCTTCTGGAAATAACACCACTAATTCATTTAATCTAAATAATGTTGATGAACTAATACAGAAAGTAAAAAACTCAATATTAGAAGAAGAAATACTTAAATTGGATAAAGAAGAAGCTCTCGAAATTATAGATGACATTGAAAAAGCAATAAAAGAAAAAAAGAAGACCAGTGTTATCAAATCTGCGTTGAATGGTTTAAAGGATTTTTTAATTAACGTAGGTGCATCAGTAAGTGCAGCTATAATTACTTCATATATAAAATAGAAATTATTTTGTACTTTAAGTATTAAATTGAGAAAAAAAACTAATTCGATGGACCAATTCGATGGACTAATTGCGACTCCTATGTTATAATAAATTGACAATAGTGAGGTAATGATATATGGCATTTAAGATTAATAATAGAAGATATACAGGAAGTAAATATAAAATCACTGAATGGATTGATAAAATTATTAGTGAAGAGTGTCACGATTGTAAATCATTTTGTGATTTGTTTGCAGGAACTGGTGTAGTAACAGATTCAGTTTTCAATAAATTTAATGAATTTTATATTAATGATTTTTTATATTCAAATCAAATTATTTATAAGGCATTTTTTGGAAAAGAAAACTATGATTTTTCTAAAATTATAAATTTTTATAAATCATATAAAAATCTTGATGCTAATAAATTAGAAGATAATTATGTTTCTTTGAATTATGGTGGAAAGTTTTTTGAATACAATGATGCAAAAAAAATAGGTTATATAAGAGAAGATATAGAAAACAATAGATGTAATTTAAATGATAGAGAATTTTCTATCTTAATTTCATCATTGTTGTATTCCTTAGATAGATGTGCAAATACGGTAGGACATTATGATGCATATTTTAAAAAATCAAATCTTAGGAGCTCATTTGAATTTGAATTAATTAACCCAGTTATAAAAGATGATGCGGATAAAAGAATTATTCATATAAGTAGAGAAGACTCAAATGAACTTGTTAAACATATTAAATCTGATATTGTATATATAGATCCGCCATATTCATCAAGGCAATATAGTCGTTTTTATCATGTTCTTGAAAACATTGTAAAATGGGATAAACCTAAATTATATGGAGTTGCATTAAAGCCAGAACCAGAAAATATGAGTAAATATTGTGGTTCTAAAGCAATAGATTCTTTTAATGAATTGATAGTAGATTTAAATTGTAAATATATAATTGTTTCATACAACAATACTTATGATTCGAAAAGTAAATCATCAAAAAATAAAATGGAACTTAATGATATTTTTAGTGTATTAAAGCAAAAAGGAAATACTAAACAATATGCAATTAATCACCAAGCTTTTAATGCAGGAAAAACAGATTTGAAAAATCATCAAGAAATTCTTTTTGTCACAAAAGTAGGTGTTAACAATGATTAGATCTCCATTTTTTTATGTTGGGGACAAATATAAATTAATGCCGCAATTATCAAATTTTTTTCCAAGTAATATAATTCGATTAATAGAGCCTTTTTCTGGTGGAGGTAGTGTATTTTTAAATACAAAAGCAATTGAGTATTTAGAAAATGATACTGATAAATATATGATAAATTTGCACAAATATTTATTTTCGTTTAAAAATAATAGAAATAAATTTTTTGACAAATTAGAAAAAACAATAATTAAATATGGTTTATCTGCATCGTATTTAGGTATATCGGTAACAGATGATTTAAAAAATAAATATAAAAAAACATACTATGCAGTTTATAACAAAGAAGCATATAAAAAACTTAGAGATGATTTTAATGCAAATAAAAGAAATATGACTTTGTTATACATTCTTTTGATCTATGGATTTAATCATATGTTAAGATTTAATAAAACTGGAGAGTTTAATCTTCCAGTTGGGAATGTTGATTATAATAGGAACGTTGTTAATGCTTTAAATGGGTATTTCGATTTTGTTGACACTCATAATGTTAATTTTTTTAATTTGGATTTTGAAAAATTTATAAAAAAAATTAATTTTAAAGATGGAGATTTTGTGTATTTAGATCCACCATATCTAATATCATCATCTGAATATAATAAATATTGGACAGAAAAAGAAGAATTAAGACTTTTAGCATTATTAGATAATCTTGATAAAAAAGGAATTAAATTTGCATTATCAAATGTGATAGAACATAAGGGAAGAAAAAATACTATTTTAGAAGAATGGGCAAAAAAATATAATCAAATTAAAATTAGTAGTAATTACATTAGTTTTAATGATAATTCAATTAAAGAAACAACAAAGGAGGTATTGATTACTAATTATGGCAAAAGCAATTTCTAAACCACTTTCATTCTCAACAACGATAAGAAATCCTCATAGGATAGCAGATTTTTTATTTTGTTTAAAGCCTTTCAACAATAAAATACTAACTAATAATTTAATTTATGAAATTATAAAAGTTGTTTTAGGTAGAAAAATATATCATACTATGCCAGAAGTAAGAGACCCAGAATTAAATAAAATATTTATTGGAGATGGTGTTTTTTCTGATGAACAATTAGAAAGAATAATTAAATTATCTCCTCAAAAACATAAAGAAGCAGGTTTTGATTATGGCTGGCCATCTAGATTTGATACATGGTATGAGTTACTAAAAGAATTCGGATTTGTGTCATATGTTATGGGACAAAAAATTTGCATTTCTGAATCTGGATTAATGATGGCTAATTCTGTAGTTAAGGCTCCGTCTAATTATAACCAATGGGAGTATGATGAAGATGCAATTCAAACAGCGATGTTAAATTCTATGGTAAAATATCAAATAGATAATCCATTTTGCAAAAATTCTAATCAAAATAATCCATTAGTACTATTACTGAAAACGATAGAAATTTTACATAAAAAAGTAAATTTTAATGGGATTTCAAGAAGTGAAATATCTTTTTTGATTTGTTGGCCAAATAATAATGCAGACGAATTAGCTAAATATATTATATCATTTAGAGAAAAAAGAGGATTTTTAGCAAGCGATGAAGAAGTGTATGATAAATGCTTAAATCTTTTAGGAGTTGGTCATGAAAAAGAAAAAAGATTTAAGATGTCTCAAATAACTGGTGAAGCGGTGGATGAGTATATACGTAAAATGAGATTGACTGGAATTATATCTCTTCGTGGGAATGGTCGTTTTATTGATATAAATGAATTTGAAAGAAATAAAATTAATTATATTTTGGACAAATATACGTTGATTATTCATTAAAAACAACGCAAGATTATTTTAAATATATGGGATCTATTGATAAAAATCTTATTTTCAATCCTAAAGAAGAACATCCTGGCATGTATGAGGCAAGAAAACATGCGTTAAAAGTTTATTCAGAATTATATGATGATAATAAATTATTTGATGAATTAGATATTACATGTTCTAAACGAAACTCAACTGATGATATGTTAAAACTTATTGATAAACCTACTAGATTTGGATTTTTAATTAGTGTTTTATTATGTAAAAGATTTGGAATAGATGTTGTTTCTCCAAATTATGATGTTGATGACGAAGGATTACCAAAACATACTGCTGGAGGTGGTGAGCCTGATATTGTTTGTCAGGATATTAATACAATTGCATTAATTGAAGTATCTTTAATGCTTGGTAGAAGTGATCAAATTAATAATGAAATTATCCCTATACAACGTCATTTGAGAGAATATAATAATCCACTTAATAAAGATAAAAATGCAATTTTTGTTTCACCTAAAATTCATCAAGATACTGATTTAGCATGTAGATATGCTAGATTATTAGATAAAATTAATATTTTTGCTTATAATCAAACAGCTTTTTCAATTCGTGTAAATGCAACTTCAAGCATAACTGAATTATGTAAAAATATGCAAAAAGATGCTCAATTATTTACTACTAATTAGATAATATTTAATATTATTACAATAAAAAGTGTATTATGAATTAAATGTTTTTTGTAATGTCGTTAGAATTAAAAGACTTAACCCAGAATTGAGTTAAGTCATTTTTTTATTTGAATTTTGAATTTTTAAATAATTGATTTTTATTAATTGATTGATTAGTATCATCGAGCCAATATTCTTTACCATTTCTTGAACCGATTTGTATAAATCCAGCTGATGTGCTTAAACCTGTATTACCTTCTGTTTTAGAATAAAATGTATAATTTTCTTTAAACACAGCCCCATTTTGTGTTTCTTCAATGATCCCATCTTCTAAAAGTTGATCGTATATATCATCAAATGAATGATTTTCATGAGGCAATCGATAGTTTTCAATATCTGACCCTTTTTGCACTTCAACTGCTCCATTATCCAAATAAAATAAAGCTTTTGCTTCAAGGTTGGGATTAGAAGAAAATAAATGTATATGTATTATTTCAAGGTCAGAAGAAGGTACTGCATAATATGGGAACAATGATATGATTTTATTAGTTAAATTAGTTGTTCTATCATCAATTTCCTTTGTAGTCCAGTCTGGCAATTTTAAAATATCTTCATTCAATTTAAGATGACTAGTAGAAGAGAATAATTCAACTTTATATTCCCAGATGTTATTTTGAGCTTTAGAATTGTCTTTTTTTGAAATAAGAGTAAGATTACCAAGTCTATTTCTTTGCATTAAATATTCATCATCAGTTAAATTTAATTTAGTAAGCCATTTTTTACCATCTTGTGGCATCAAATGCTCCACACTGAGTTCTTTTAGGTCAACAGGTGCAGAATTATTGAGGTTTTCAATTTTTTCTAAAACGATTCGTAATTGAGAACGTAAGATGTACATGTTATCCGTCCATAAGTGCTCTCTTAATTCTTTGTCATCAGGAACATACGATGATTTTCCTTTATTTGCATTTATTAAATGCTTTCTTAAGGCAATATCAATATTTGAATAATCAGGCTTACAAGAAGAGAGTGTATCATTTAAAATGGTAGGAAATATTCTTGTAATAGAAGATGTATCTAATGAACACAATGCTCTTCTTATTAAATATGAATTGATAATTTCATAAGATTTGAAAAAACATCATCACTTATTAGTAGATTTTGATTCATTTTATAAAATTCAAGAATAAGAGGTGCTGGCATTTCTGAATCAATTTTTCTATAATCAATCAATTCATTTTTTATTGGATTTTTAAACTTTGTAATATCTAAATAATAAAGGTCGTTGTATCCTTTAGCATAATCTTTTATATCTGAAAGAATATCCTTAGGCGATAATCCGTTTTTTTGCATTTCTTCATAATATTCTTTGAATGTTGAATAAACAGAATTGATATTGCAAAGTCGTTTATATTTAATTGCTAAATAGATTCTGAAGAAACCTTCTAGCTTTTTGGCATTGTTATTTAAACTTTTTTCTATTTCATTCCAATAATTTTTATAATATATTTCTTGATCATCACTTGGAATTGTCATTAGAATATAATTTCTAATTAAATCTGATGCAGTTAATTTAGCTCCTGTTGAGTTAATGCTTTCGAATATTTTTTGAGCGTTATCATTTGAAGAAAGTGGAACACACACTAAGTATAGGTTGTCCATTGCCATTAGTATTTGATTAAAAGAAAAACCATTTTTATTTAAGTCATTTATTCTATCCTTAGCATAAATATAATTTTTGTATATGTTTGAATCAGTATTTTTAATATTATTTAAATCTTTATTTATTATTTGCTGATAAACATCATCATCATTAACCAATGGTTTTAGTTTGAATTTTAGTTTATCTTGCACAAATTGATTATTTAGATATTGATTCTCTAATTGTGAAGCTAAATTAATATTGTCAGGGTCTTTTGTTTCATTTAATAAATCTCTTATTGCATATAACATGAGAAAAGTAGTGGTTAATCTTTGCTGGCCATCTATTACTGAAAATTCTCTTGAAAAAGAATCTAATGGTGTATCTAAATAAATCATAATACCTAAAAAATGTTTATCATATTTATTTTCTAATACTGCACAAAGGTCGTCGATATACTGTTTCACTTCCTTATTTGCTGTCCATGTGTAATTTCTTTGATATACAGGAATTACAAATTGACTTCCTACACTATTTCTTAATAATTCTAATAGACCTGTTCGTCTTGGTGGTTGATTTGTCATTTTTACTGCTCCTTATTTATTATTCTGGAATGTACTCCATAATATCCTTAAAATCACAATTTAGGGCTTTACAAATTTTACATAAAGCATCAGTAGTTACATTTTCACATTTTGTGATTTTAGCCATAGTAGAAGTACTTATTCCAGAAAGATTTATTAATTCTTTTTTGTTTAAATTCTTATCAATTAGTAATTTCCATAATTTGTTATAACTAATCATTTTTTTCATTTCCTTTTAGAGTAAATTGGAAACCATATAGTTCATTTCCGCCTGAAGATAATTTAAGAACTTCATCCTTTCTTATTATTTTAACAGTTTCATCAGTATATGATGTATCTTTATCAATTGAAATGAAAACTTGTTTTTCTAAGTTATCATAAATTTCAAATATTTTTTCAATACTTTCATTTGATATTTGCTTTAGTACTACAGAATCATGAATTAAAATAGGTAAAGATGTGGTTAGTAAGGTGGCTATATCCATTACTACTAATCCTTTATATGTAGTTCCAGTTCCGTCATCGTTTGGTGTATAAAATGAATATCTTTTTGATGTTTCAATATGAAATTCAGGAGTATTAACATTTAATCCAAATATTTTACTATTTATTTCACTCATTTCAGGATTAATAATTCCTTCAAGTTTTTTTGATTGTTCCATTGTATCACTTGATAGTTTTTCAGCTGTTTCTTTTGATTCTTTTATTAATTCGTTTTGTTTTTCAAATTTTTCATTTTCAAGTTTTAATTGATTTATTTCCTTATCTATTCCTGAATATGTATCTAATGTAACTTTTGAAACATTTTTTACAGAAGAAATCTCTGCAATTTTTTGCTCAATTGTATTAATTTGCTCATTTAATAAATTTATTAAATTCCATGTCTTTTTCTCACTCTCAGCAATTTGTCTATTCATAATAGAAGAAATTTCTTTATGGTAATCTTCAACATCAGTTATTCTTTTTAGTTGAATATTTGGAAAGAAATATTGCAATTCTTCAAAGTCTTTTGAAATAACTTCTTTGTTATCATTTTTATCTTTTTTTAAGATATCAATTTTATTATAAAGTTTACCTCTTTGTCTTTTAAATACAGATAAATCAGCTTTTAGTTTGCTAATAGCATCAGCTTGAGAAGAAGACAATTCAAGAAGTCCTTTTTCACTTTTGTTAGCTAAGTCCTCTTTTTGTTGTTCTAATTCAGCAATACGTTTTAAATTATTGTCTCTTTTTGTTTTTGTGATTTTTGGAATGAAATCATATTTTTGAGCATCGCTGAAAGCAGTCTTTTTTTCTAACTTTGCATCTTTTTCAGAATCAATAATTGGATCAAATAAATTATATAATTTTAGAAGTTTTATAATTGAGTCACCATCTGATTGACCATTAAAATATCGTAATGGGTGAATTGCATCAAGATTTTCTCTATTTGCTATTCTTGAATACAATGAAACGGTGTCTCGAAATGATAAAAGTGTAGCATTATTGTATTGGTCATTAAGCCATTTGTTAAATTCATCAAGTGACCATTTTTCATCTGTTTTTTCATAGGCTGAGTTACAAATATTGACAATTGTAGGATTTCCTGTATTCCTTGAAAAATAAAATGGAGTGGCAGAAGAATCAAATTTAAATGCAAAATTAATATCATGTATTCCAACATTGTTTTTTACATTTTCTAATTTGGCATATCCTTTACCACCAAAACAGAAATCTATGGCCATCATAAAAGTTGATTTACCAATCGAGTTTGTACCTGTTACAGAACCATTAATTACATTTAATCCTTTTTTAAATTTTATAGTTGGTCTTATTGGGCCATCCTTAGCTTCAGTTCTAAAAACATCAGATTGTATTTCTATTAACATAATGTAATACCTCCTTATTAAGTGTAACTACTTCAAGTGCGTATAAACAATCTAATGCATCAATATATTCGTTGACAGTCATTTTAACTGGTAATGAATTATAAAGAGTATAAACTGTATAATCTTTCTCTTGTAAAATTTGAATTATTGGAACTAATTTTGATAATACGCTTTGGTTGAATGGCGTAACTTTATTTGGAAATTTCATCGAATACCTCACAACTCTGTACAAAGTACGAAACTATAATATGGGCTGCTTGATAGTAAGAAGCAGGAAGAAGATGCTCTTTCATTATCCAGTCCGTTAATTGTTTGAAAATCTCAAATTGGTCATATCCCTCTTGATCTAGTTTTAAGAAGGCGGATTTAATTTCTGATGCGATTGTTCTAAATGAACTCTTAACTGCATCTAATTGAGAAATATGTTCTTTAATAAACCAATAAAAAACATCGTTATCGTCTTTAATAGCTTTAGTTAATAAATAATTTTCTTTTTTGATTTTATTACAAGGTTCTAATGGTTTCATTCTAAAATTATCAAGTAATCCATCTTCAGGGTTAGTATTAGATAAACATTTTAAAATATATACTATTTGATCTTCTAATGGGAAGTTTGATATTTTTGAATTTGAATTAAATATTGATTGATGTTTTAATCTTAATAAGCGTTCATAAGTAGCAGAATCAGGACTATAAATATAATTACTGCTGCAATTGTCACATAGACATATTTTATTCATTGAATCATCTGGTTCGTCAGGCTTAGGTTTTATTTCATCAAAATCATCCTTTAAATTGTTATCTAAAAATTCAGGATAGATTCTTGTAATAGAATACCGATATATTGTTTTATTTTTCTTTGATTCTATTAATGACTTATGACAAAGAGGACAAATTTGATCTACATCAGCTAATAATTGAATTGTATCTTTATCAAGTGGTTCTGGTCCATCCTTATTTTCTTTTGTTATAGCGTAAATAAA
>OBKV01002031.1_pt1 | contig 11757 bp, 10 predicted proteins | sample 1517301 | NCBI WGS metagenome assembly OBKV01 (sample SAMN04571685, study PRJEB22368) | human gut metagenome | biome: human gut; material: stool | host: Homo sapiens | place: Luxembourg | collected 2012-06-29 | reverse complement strand
GGCTCCTCGTGCTGTAAATTGTGCTCAAATACCTGCTTGAACAGACCGTAGTGATAATTGAGACCCACGCCGTCGCCGTTTAATCCAAGTGTTGCGATCGAATCCAGGAAGCATGCTGCCAGACGACCCAGACCGCCGTTTCCGAGAGACGGCTCCGGCTCAACCTCCTCGATCTCTGCCAGGTTCTTGCCGTTCTCCGCCAGAACCTGCTTTACTTCCTCATAAATACCGAGGTTGATCAGGTTGTTGGATAACAGCTTACCGATCAAAAACTCGGCGGAGATATAATAAAGCTTGCGCTTACCCTCGTTGCTCTCCTTTTCCTTCGCCATGCTCTTTGTCATCTCAAGCAGCGCGTAATAAATCTCTTCGTTGGAGCACTGTGCAATGCCCTTACCGTATCTGTTGTTTACGATTTCCTGTACGTTCATGATATCCTCCTTGTTTTGCGAAGCAAAATCTGAGTCCTTTGACGAGGAGAGGATTTTACTCCTTGTTTTGCATCCCCAATTACTTTTTGTATTTCCCTGCTGTATGAGAACATTATATGCAGAAGTCCACTTTTTTTCTTGTCATATTATCCCCAAAAGTGGTACAATCCTATCATGAACATTTTAGAGTATGAAAACTATCAGGAAAAAATTCCACATGGCAACCCGCTGTTTCCTTATATCACCTACCCTTGCTCGATTCCGCTTGACTTTTCGCGCGTGCCTCTGCACTGGCACGATGAGATGGAAATCATCTATATCAAAAAAGGAACCGGAGCAATCACGGTTGATTTCAAATCCTACGTGGTGACTGAGGGAACCATTGCGCTGATTCTGCCAGGCAGGCTGCACGGCATTGAACAGTACATGCAGGAAAGCATGGAATACGAAAATATCATTTTCCATCCGGGCATCCTCATTTCCAAAAAGGCGGACACCAGCAATACCGAATTTCTTGCGCCGCTGTTGTCAGGCGCCCTGTCCGTTCCGCTCTTATATCAGCCGGGATCTCCCTGCTATGCGGAGATTGCCGCCTGCATTGACGCAAACGATGAAATCAGCCGGACGAACCCGCCCGGCTATCAGTTCTTTATCAAGAGCCAGCTCTTTATGCTTTTTTACATTTTATTCAGCAAATGCCTCTTAAAAGAGCCGGCAAAGCGCGACCACAAATCGCTGGAAAAGATGAAGCTGATCTTAAAATATCTGGAGAACCATTATATGGAGCGCATTACGATTGCAGATATCTCGGCGGAGGTCGGGCTGAGTCAGTCGCATTTCATGAAGTATTTCAAGAATACGATGGGCACTTCCTTCATCGAATATCTCAATGAATACCGCCTGACCATGGCTTCCCGCCTGTTGATCTCTTCTGAGTCCTCGATTCTTGCCATCGCAGAGGAAGTCGGCTACGAGAATTTATCGTACTTTAACCGCACTTTCAAAAAAAGATTCGGCATGACGCCCCGGGATTACCGCAAACAATCCACGAAGCAGTTGTAAAACGGGTCCCACAGAGAATTTTCCTTGTTTTAGACCCGTTTTTCTTCATTTTTCTAGTCAAAATGGTGCTTTTTCTATGTAAAACGGGTCCAGAGCAGATTTTTTCCTCTGCCAGACCCGTTTTTTGCAAAAATCCGGGTCCCACAGTCATTTTTTTCTCCTGTGGACCCGGATACCTCTTTTTCACACGTCTGAACATACCATCTGGACAGTTTTTCTTTTTCTCGTGCTTTCTCTTTCTTTTTTCTTACGATTCTATATCAAAGTCAATGCTTCCCATACCGCAGTCCAGATCAATCGTTCCCACAGCCCCGGCATTCGTGATTTTGTAGCTTCCGCTGAGATCGGAATAGCTTTCTCCGTTTACCGTGAGATCCCCCATGCCGCAGGACATCTTATAATTATAGTCCTCTTCCCTGCCGCGCAGGGTGATGCTGCCATCCCCCATGCCGCAATGCGCTTTCACATTCTCTGCCACAATGCCGTCCAGCGCAAATGATCCCATACCGCAATCCAGCTTAATATCTTTATAGGTGCCTCCTTCCAGATCAATATCACCGGCTCCAAGCTTGATGTCCAGGGTTCCTGTCACAGCAAAATCTGCTCCCGTCAGTTCCCCTGCTCCCACATTCAGCTCCATCGTTCTGCAGTTCACACTGCCCGATGCAAAATCTGCATCTGCCGCCCCGATGTCAAAGTCCATGGTATCAAAGGTCATTTTCTCCGGAATCTCAATCACAATCTGCGCATCATAATTGTCCGGAAACTGCTTATGAATCTCATACTGAATCTGAAGCGTATCTTTATTCATATCCCCTTTATAATATTTTTCTTTGCAGCCGTAGGTTCTCACCACAAGGTTTTTATCATCCGTCCCCTGCTTGACATAGATTTCCGCAGCATCAATATCAATATCCAGATTTTTTATGCCGGCTGCCTCATAGGTATAAACTTTTGCATCGTCGTCTGCTCCCCAGTCATCCTCTGTGTCTTCTTCATCCGAAGAATAGTAAAGTTCATATGGCCGGATATGCCAGTTGCCCGCATCCAGTTCTCCTCTTTCCGCCATGCGTCTGACTGCCCCAAAGCCTCCGCCAAGCAGAGCGGAGATGCCGCCGAGCAATAATCCCATTCCCCCGAGAACTGCCACAATGATCAGGCAGATTTTTGAAAATTTTTTCATGCTGCCGCACGCTCCTTTCTCTTATTAAATGGCTTTTTGCAAAGCTTCCAGATTCCTTTCAATGCCCAGGGAAGAAATCCTCCGAAAATCCAGACCACAAGAACCACCGCAAGGACACCGAACGCAAGGACGATGAGTCCTCCTCCCATAAGCCCGATTCCGATTGCAGGATTTCCTGCAAATGCGGTTCCGATTCCTGCACCAAAGAGCACCACACCGCAGATTAACAGTGCGCCCATGACTGCCACAACCGCTATTGCAATTCCAAACAGCGCCGCCACAATGCCGAGCAATGCTGACAGTATGACCAGAATCATTACCAGCCACACCGGCGAAGTGATGACCAGAAGAACGATCGCCCATCCCGGCATTCCATCCTTCTCCGGCGCAGAATACGCTGCGTTCTGCGCTGCTCCCTGTGGTACTCCCTTCGATGCGTTCTGCGCTGCTCCCTGTGGTACTCCCTTCGATGCGTTCTGCGCTGCTCCCTGCACTGCCGGATTCCACTCTGCTCCTGTTGCTGCTCCCTGCGCGCCGGAAGAACACGCTTCCCCGGGCTGCACACCCAGATCTTTGATAATGCTGTCCGCCACTTTCTGCGGTGATTCCAGTTCTTCTAAAATCTTTGCCTCATTCGCCTCTCCGGCGTCCTCAAAATAGCTGCGGTAGAATGCAAGCGCCTCCGTTCTTTCCTCCTGTGAAATCCCGGACAACAACACTTCCAGCTGCCTTAAAAATTCATCTTTATTCATCTTCAAACTCCCTCCTCGGAAAATAACTCTGATATTTTCGAAGAATAGTCATCCCATTCTCTGCGATAATCGTCCAGCTTCTTTCTTCCCTCATCCGTAATCCTGTAGTAGCGCCTGTTGCGGCCTCCACATTCTCTGTCATACACCATAAGGCATCCATCTTTCTGAAGTCTACGCAATACCGGATAAAGTGTGGATTCCGAAACCTCAATCGCCACTCTCACATCCTGCGTGATCTTATATCCATATGTGCCTTCCTCCTCCTTGGAGACGACCGCCAGAACAATCGCATCCAGCAGGGCTGCACCTGTATTGAACACCATATTACCGGCTCCTTTCCTGTTCTGTCTGATATTACTTATATGTTTATAATATTATTTTGTTATCAATACTATATATCATATAATATAGTATTGTCAATATTATTATTATTCAAAAATAATACATCCATTTTCTAAAAGAGAAAAAAAAGAATCCCGCAAACAGGAATGCTCCTATGAATCAAAAAATCGTACATGCATGTGTAACGCTTACACAACATGTACGATTTACATTTTTGATTCGCTTTGTCTCCGGCTTCTGTCTGCCCTACGCTTCCCAGTCCGCGCGTTTGATAATCCCCACGCCAATCGGATACGGTCCGGTATGAACGCCAATCGTTGCGCCGATCTGGTAAATCTCAATCTCATCAATCCCCAGACGCTCCCTCACGAGATCTTTTAACATCTCACGAAAATGACAGGCTTCCTCATAATCATAGCCATAGCCGATGGCAAAACTGTATTCGCCCGGCTTTGCGGTGCGTTCGTCCAGATAAGCCTTGAGCATCTCAATTACTTTCTGCATGGATTTTTCCCGGCTCCGCGCAATGCCGGAGGCAAAAATCTCGCCCTCCTTCAGTGTGATGAGCGGCTTAATTTTCAACGCGCTTCCCGCAATCCCCATCACTTTTCCGATTCTTCCGCCATGCTTTAAGTAATCAATGTTGCCAATCGTAAAGAAGATTCTGCCGCTCTCCCTTATGGCAAGGAGCCTCTCCACCATGCGGTCATACTCCCAGCCGAGGTCGCGCAGCCGGCATGCCTCAAGTACATACAAACCCTGCAGCACCGTGTTGATCTCTGCGTCAATGACTGTGATGCGCGCCTTTGGATATTCCTCTAAAATCATATTTCTGGCAGTCGTCGCCGACTGCATGGAGCCGCTGAACTTCGTCGTGATACAGATACAGATCATCGGAACATCCTGCTTTGCGAGCGGGAGAAAAACCTGATAATAATCATCCACCGACGGCATCGACGTCTTCGGAAATACATCCGGATGATCCACCATTCTCTGATAGAACTCGCGGATATCCAGTTCCACCCCCTCTTTCAGATAAGTTTCTCCATCAAAAGATACATAGAAAGGCACCACCAGAATATCGCGCTCTCTTGTGAGCTCTCTTGAAAGGTCTAACGACCCGTCGCTGATAATTTGAATCTTTTCCTGCATAAATCTCCTTCATAATCTGTTCATCAGAATAAATAAACACCGCGCTCCGTGACACGGATCTCCGGGATTACCGTAAGCGCCATAAAAGAAAGGGTAACAAACGGATCTACATTCTCTGAGATACCAAGTTCTCTCGTCTCCTTCTGCATGGCAGAGAGCTTTTCCGTGACTTCCTCATACCGTCTGTCGCTCATAAGACCCGCGATCGGCAGCGGCAGTACATCGATTACCTTTCCGCCGGACACGATCGCATAGCCGCCCTGCTGCTCCTCCACAGTCCGGATGGCAAGCAGAATGTCATCGTCATTGTCTCCCGCCACAATCAGATTGTGGGAATCGTGCGCAACGGACGTCGCTACGGCACCGCCCTTTACGCCAAAGCCCTTGAGCGGTGCCACACCGATCTCTCCGGTCTTGCCGTGACGTTCCACCACACAGATCTTATTGTATACTTCATTCGGGACAAAATATCCGTTTTCTGTCGGCACTTCTTCCACCAGATGCGTCGTCACGATCTGATGCGCATTCATCTGTATCACATCGGTCTTTCCGTTGCATGCAAGCTGAATCCGCTCTCTGGAAAGCTCCCCGACATGAACCGTGTGAAGCAGTTCCTCCGGCACTGGAACCCAATAATCTTTCTTATAGTCTTCCTCTCCCAGGATCCTGCCGTCCTTCATCACATCGGTCGGACGCACCTCCTCCAGATTATCGAGGAACACAATGTCGGCGTGATATCCGGCTCCGATGGCACCGTATCCCTTAAGCCCGTAAAACATTGCCGGCTGGTAGCTTCCCATCTTGTATGCCTTTGCCACCGGAACCCCAAGTGCAATCGCCTTGCGGATACAGGTGCTGATATGTCCTTCCTTGCGGATTTCCTCGATATGCTTATCGTCGGTGCAGAATGCGCACTGGTCGAGCGCCACATTGGCATCTAAAAGCGTGCGGATTAACGTTTCAAGATTCTTGGCACCGCTTCCCTCACGGATATAGATGTGAAAACCGGCGCGCAGCTTGTCGAGCACTTCCTCGGAGTTCGCACACTCATGATCATTCTCCACGCCAGCCAGACGGTACGCCTGTACCGCCTTTCCTGTAATGCCCGGTGCATGTCCGTCGATGTGCTTCTTTGCAAAAAGTTCCAGCTTATCCGACATCCGGCGCTCGCCCTGGTAACACTCCACAAAACGCATGGTCTCCCCGAGTCCCAACACTCGTGCATCATCCACATACTTCATCATATCGGACGCCAGAAACTCCCCGCATCCGTTTGTCTCCACATCGGTTGCCGGAACAGAGGACGGAATCATGAAGAAAATATGTACCAGCGCCTTGCCCGCACATTTCAGAAAATAATCCATTCCCTTCACACCGCACACATTGACAATCTCGTGCGGATCCGCAACAATGGTCGTCGTTCCCGCCTGCACCAGCACCTTGGTCAATTCGCCCGGAGATACCATACTGGATTCAATATGCATATGGGCATCCAGAAATCCCGGTACCAGATATTTTCCGGTACAGTCGATCTCCCGCTCACCCTCGTAGGAACCGACTCCCACGATCGTATCGCCGCAGATTGCCACATCCGCTTCCAGAATCTCCTCCGTGAATACGTTCAATACTTTGCCATGCTTTAATACAATGTCTGCTTTCCGGATTCCGTTCGCGCAATCCAGCCGTCTCTTTCTGTCTACCATAGATTCCTTCCTCTCCTCCGTTTACGAAAACAATCCCTTAAAGAAGTCCGCGATCGAGCTGAATACATTTGAGAAAAATGTGCCTACGCTCGAGAGCACGCTGCTGTCTCCTCCGCCATCCTTAAAGGAATGGTACAGTGACTCCGCATAATCCACAAGGCTGTCAAGATTGATTCCCAGAGATGTAATCTTTAAGAGCAGATCCACGATCTGCTGACGCTCGGAATCTGACAGTGTCACATTATATTTGCTGCAGGCATCATCAATTGCCTGATTGATGCTCGCCTCATCTTTCAGATCATTCTGTGCAATGACCGACTTGATGTAAGCGATAAACTCTTCCACTTCCTCATCGGAAAGTCCGGCAATCGACTGTTCTAACTGCCCGGTAACCACGAGCTCATTTAAGGATGCGTCGATGATATCCGCATTGATCGTCTCACCTGTCATCTCCTGGTATGCCTTGAATACGCCGACAAGCGCCGCCGTACCGGAGATCTCCTGCGGTCCTGCAACGATGATATCCGCATCGGTAATACCCGCCGTTGTCAACGCATTTTTGTACATGCCGACTGTACAGTAATTGATATTCCTGGTTGAAATATTTAATCCGTTTCCCTTATCGCGTTTTACGATCACAACGGAAGACCATGACTTGCTTCCGATCTGTGAGGAACTGATATAGGAATCCAGATACTGATGCTCCTCTGCATTCGTTGTATAGACCACATCATAATTGCCAAGGTTCGCCGGATCAATCCCCATCAGGGAAAGCACCGTATTCTTCTGGGCATCCGTCAGATCCGCTCCCAGCGCAAGATATGGCTTATCATCCGCCTGGATTGTCACGTTATCACTGTTTGCTCCCGTGGCAGCGTCCTCCGCTGCCGAAGCCTGTGACTGATCCTGCGCCTCTGCCGAAGTCTGATCCTGTCCTGCCTGATTCTGTGTCTCTGCTGAAGTCTGATCCTGACTTGTCTGGTCTACGACAACCTCTCCCTCTACATTCGCTGATGTATCCGCCGCGGACGCCGTGACAGGCGCCGATGCAAGCATCACCGCAGCCAGAAATAAACTGGTAACTCTCATTCCATTCTTTTTCATGTGAAATCCTCCTTCCAAAACAAGTCTCTATTTTACTACGAACTTTCCCTAAAAACAACCGGCGTTTTCCCTCCAGTAGTTTTATTTATATAAATTTAAGAAACCTGTCCGTTAAGATTACAGTTCCACATGCACGTTCAGCCACGATGCAATATCCGCCATAACCTGATCGCGGTCTGTCTCGTTTAAAATCTCATGACGGTCATTCTCGTACAGGCGGTAGGTAATATCCGAAAGCCCCGCATCTTTGTACATACCGTACACCTTCTTAACGCCCTCGCCCAGATCTCCGACCGGATCGTCCGCACCGGATACAAAAAACAGCGGCAGATTTTTCGGAACCTTTTTTATATTCTCCATCTGATCGTCAAACAATACCGCCTCCATCAGACCCTTGTAACCATTTACGGTAAACAGGAATGTACAGCGCGGATCGGCATAGTACGTCTTGACATTCTCCACATTCTTGGACAGCCAGCTGTTGGCATAATCCTTTCCATATAAATCATAACGCTTGTAAGGCTTGCTGTAGGAAAGACTCTGCATCAGGCGGCTTCTGTAATGCCATCCGCGGAAAAACGCGATCGTCCGGCATAAAAACAGTCCAAACTTCATCGTGCTATCCGGCATTGCCCCGGTTCCCATGATGACGGCGCCAGCCACTCCCTCCGGGTGAATGCACAGGTATTTGCGCAGCATATAAGATCCCATGCTGTGTCCCATCATAAAATACGGCACGCCGGGGTTCTCTGTCTGGATCGTCGTGCGCAGCGTGTGCATATCCTCGACGAGCGTGTCACTCGGATCCGGCTCTGCAAAATATCCCAATTCCTCCTCGGATGCAACCGACGCACCATGTCCCAGATGATCATGTCCGACCACAAGGACCCCCTGGTCATTTAAAAATTCCGCGAACGGCTTATAGCGTTCAATATACTCCACCATGCCGTGCGTGATCTGCAAGACCGCCCGGTACTCTCCGCTCTCCGGCATCCACTTTACCGCATGAATCTTCGTCTTTCCGTCCTTTGATAAAAAACTGAACTGTTTTTCTTTTGTCATAGCATTGTTCCCTCACTTTTTATTATTTATACTCTCTGATTCCTACTCTCTGCTCTGTATCCTTTGCAGCAAAACCGGCATCATCCGGCTTCCCCTGCCGACTGCAGGATGCTCTTGCAGACATTCTCCAGTTCATCCGCGCTGCTCTTCTGCTCTGCCAGTTCCTCCTGCATGCCGGATACATATTTCAGGAATGCCTCCCTGGCGCGCACATTTTCGTCCGCCGACTGCTGCAGCACATCTGCTCTCGCGACCGCCGTATCCTGGATCAGCCCCCTCAGCCCGATCTGTCCGGTCTCATAAGCCGCCATATTCTGCGCACAGTCGCGGTAAAGCTTTCCCATGGAAATATTATTCTCCTTGAGCAGCTCGTTTAAGTGGTGTACCTGCTCCTCCAGAGACGCGATCCGTTCTTCCGCCTCCCCAAGCTGGTCTTTTAACGCCAGCGCCTCCTGCTCATAATCGTCCGCATATGCACGCACCTGCTCTGCCGCCGTCACAAACCGGGTTCCGCTCTCCCCCATTCTTCCTGCTTCGATCGCAGAATTGAGCGCCAGCACCCCCATCGTTTTCGACAGTTCCTCCATGCGCTCTGCCCTCTCACCAAGTGCCTGGCGCATCTCGCGAAGCGCCTGCGGAGCCTCCGAGATATGCTTCATCGGCGTCGTAAAGTGCTTGTTGTTCTCCACGATCTCGACGACCTTTTCATTCTGCCCCTTCACCTGCTCCATAAAAACGCTGTGGTTGGCGTCGAACGTCGCGATTCCGTTATTCATTGTGATCAACGTATTGTGAAGTTCTCCCGCCGCCTGCGCGCCGTTCTCCGACAACTCCCCGTTCTGCTGCATCTGCTGTTCGATCTCTTCGATCTCTTTTTCCATCTGTGCACGCGAGGCTGTCATGCGTGCAAACTGTTCCTCCGCGGTATCCTTCTGTCCTGCGATCTTATGGAGCAGCTCCCTCTCGCGCTTCTCCGTCTCCCTTAATGCCGCAAGTTCCTCTTCTAATAAAGCCTTTTCTCTCTTTCCACTAAACATAGCTACTCCTTCTGTCCACCCGCCACGTTCTATTTATAGTTGCGAATGATGAGCTGGACACTCTCCATTCCCTGATATACATTGATTTCCGGATAGTAAATCACCGACATCCGGATGGCATTCGCCCTGCCGCGAAGCGCAGCGTCCACCTCCGTCTGCCCGTATTTTTCGCTGTAATACTGCTTCCATGCCTCCACATCCCCAAAATAGACCGCAGAGACATGTTCTCCCGCCGCCGTCATAAGGGACAGCTTCAACACATTCTGGTTCCTGCCCACCACAGACGCCCGCAGAAGCGCAAGCTCCCTGTCCGCGAACTGTGGCTTACTGTTGCCATTTCCAAACGGCTCTAAGCGCGCCAGCTCCCGGATCAGCCCGATCGTCGGATACGCGGCAGGCATTGCCATATCTATCCTTATCTTAGGTATAAAATCTTCTTCTGTCAATTCACAGCAGGCATTTATTTTGCCGCGGAATACCGCCACATCCTCGCACAGAGACAGCCCTGCCGCCATCGGATGTCCGCCGAATTTTGAAAAACATTCCCGGCACTTGCACATCTCGTCATACATCGAGTACGCTTCCGTGGATCTGCCGGACCCCTTCACCCCTTCCTCGCCGTCCGTCAGAACAAATACCGGCTTGTGGTAGGACTCCCGGATTCTCCCCGCAATGATCCCCGCCAGGCTTTCATGCACCCCGGGCAAATAGATCACCAGCACCTTCTCGCCCGCTGTTCCCTCGTCGACGATCTGTTTTGCCAGTTCCACGCCGTCTGCCGTCATGCTTTTGCGCTGTGCGTTCAGTTCCACGAGTTCTTTTGCAATTTTCCCTGCATCAATCTCGTTTTTTTGCAAGAAAAGATTCAGTGCAATTTTGGCTGTCTCCAGCCGCCCGCTGGCGTTGACGCAGGGACCAAGCACAAATCCGATATGGTACGATGTGATCTGCTCCGGCGTCAGCTGATTCTGTAAAATCAAGGCGCGCATGCCAAGGTTCGCTGTCCGGTGCAGCCGCTTTAATCCCTCCCGCACCAGAATCCGGTTCTCATCCGTCAGTTCCATGACATCGCCCACTGTCGCAAACGCCACAAATTCCAGAAACGCGAATGCCTCCTCCGTGTCAATACAAAACTTCTCGTAAAGCAGCTGTATAATCTTCCACGCCACCGTCGCCCCGCAGAGCCCTTTGTACGGATAGGAACACTCCTGCTGCTTCGGATTCACAATGGCATCCGCCGCGCTCCGCAGATACCGCCGCACTCCCTGCTCCTCCACATAGGGAATCTCATGGTGATCCGTCACCAGAACCGTCATCCCCAGCTCTTTCGCATGCGCAATCTCATTGATGGCTGCAATGCCGTTGTCGCAGGTGATGATCGTGTCCATCCCCTCCTCATACGCCGCATCGATCAGATGCTCGTTGATGCCGTAGCCGTCACGCATGCGGTCGGGAATCGCGCAGGACACACTGCCGCCGCATCGTGTGATCCCCTGATACAGAATATAGGTAGACATCACGCCGTCGATGTCGTAATCTCCAATGATCCGGATCGGTCTTCCCTGCCTTATCTTTTCTGACAGGATACAAACCAGCTTCTCTGACTCATAAAGCAGATGCGGATCATACAGATCCCTGCATGTGCCGTTCAGATATTTATCAATCGCCGCATCACCGATCACCCCGCGGTTGCGGATCAGCCGCGCTGTCACGGGACTGATGCCAAACCGTTCTGCAATCGCCTGAAAATCGGCGCCTTTTTTTATTTCATACCACTTTTCCATCTTCACTTATGCCTGTTCCATCGTATTCTGCCCGTCGCCTTCGTATTCCACGGAGAAAAGCGCCAGCCCCAGCGCCGGTGCCGTGTAGCCCGCCGCCTGTCTGTCCCTCCTGGCAAGCACGTCCGTCATACTCCCCGGCTCTCTT
>OBKV01002011.1_pt1 | contig 11827 bp, 10 predicted proteins | sample 1517301 | NCBI WGS metagenome assembly OBKV01 (sample SAMN04571685, study PRJEB22368) | human gut metagenome | biome: human gut; material: stool | host: Homo sapiens | place: Luxembourg | collected 2012-06-29 | reverse complement strand
AGTATATGAGTATGAGGCTGCTCACGGAACCGTTCAGCGTCACTACTACAAGTACCTCAAGGGCGAAAGCACCTCCACAAACTCCGTTGCAACTCTGTTTGCATGGACAGGCGCATTCCGCAAGAGAGGCGAGATGGACAACCTTCCCGAGCTTATCCACTATGCTGATGCTCTGGAAAAGGCTACTGTCAGAACCATTGAAGAGGGCGTTATGACAGGCGACCTGGCTGCTCTTTCCTCTATCGAGAACAAGAAGAAGGTAGATACCGAGACCTTCCTCAAGGAGATCGAAAAGAGACTCAGAGAAGAGCTTTGATAATAAAGCAATGCTTATTGTCTTGATAAATGCTGGTTTGTAAAAAGCTGCACAAATAAAAACAAGGCAAAAGTTTAGTCCACCTTTACAAAGGTGGCAGGGGCCAAGGGGGCGGCGCCCCTTTTTATTCAAGAAAACGGAGCAAAGGGTGAGAAATGCGGCAGCATTTCGAGGGGAGGCGAACACGACCGCCTCCCCTTTTTACGGTTCCGTATAATCTAAAATCCATAAACGTTCCACCGGAACGTTTATGACAAAACACTCTCACGCTGATAATATACCAAGGAGAACGGCATGGCAAAGAAAGATGAGATCTCTGCGACCGTGATAAAGCGTCTGCCAAGATATTACCGCTTTATAGGCGAGCTTATAAAGCAGGGAACGGTGAGAGCTTCCTCGGCGGAGCTTGCAAAGGAAATGTCCCTTACCGCTTCCCAGATAAGGCAGGACCTTAACTGCTTCGGCGGTTTCGGTCAGCAGGGCTACGGCTACAATCTGGCGGAGCTTCGGACGCAGATAGGCAAGATACTGGGACTTGACCGCAGGAAAGAGGTCATCCTCATAGGTGCGGGAAACCTGGGCAGGGCGCTTGCCATTCACATAAATTTCGAGAAATACGGCATGGAGCTGTGCGGCATTTTCGACACGGACGAAAACAAGATAGGCATGACTGTTGGCGGCATAAAGATAAGCAGTATGGACAGCGTGTCGGATTTTACCGCAGTTATGCGCCCCGAGATAGCCGTGCTGTGCATTCCCAAGTCTGCAGCGGCTGAGTGCGCCGACCTGCTGGTGGAGTGCGGCATAAAGGCTTTCTGGAATTTCTCTCACCTTGACCTGACCGAAAGATACAAGGATATTGTGGTTGAAAACGTTCATCTGGGCGACAGCCTTATGCTTTTATCCTACGGACTTACCAATTTATGAGAATAGTTTTAGTGCAAAATACAATATTTTTGGGTTTACCATTGATTTTTTGTTGATTGTGTGATATACTTATATGGCAAGGTTTATTTTGTAAATTTACCGCAGACGGCGGCAGTTGTCCCGTGGTGCGGATATGGAGGAAATATAATGCCATACCCTATTATTACCCCTGCGTTCTATGCAGACCTTTCTGACAAGACTAACCCTGAAAATGAGGGTGTTGTTTATAATGTTCTCGTAACTCCTTCGTCCATCGAATACGTATTCCCCCTTAATCAGGACAGAGTTATCAAGACTCTTATGAACACTCCCGACGTGCTTCAGTATAAAATGACAAGCCTCAAGCCCGAGCATGAGGCTGAGTATGAGAAAAAGGGTCAGGAAATGATAAAGCAGAACCCTGTTCTCCAGAACTACTGGATCCTCAAGACCCTTACCATGAACATTCTCCAGAACAGAAACTACGTTTTCGAGAAGAGAATGCTTCTCCTTAACTTTGCTTACAAGACCGTTCAGGGCATGATGGACAAGTCCAAGGGTCATCTTATCCCCGCATTTGTGGGCGAGTTCCTTAAAACGCCGGAGCATGACGAGGTAATAAAGTACTTCGAGTCTGTAAAGCCCAACTTTGCTTACAGCCTTTGCGACGGCCTTTCCTTCCTGCGCACAATGCCCTCCAACGAGGCACTTGACAAGGTCCGCTTCACCGTTTTCAAGAACGTGGGCTGCGACCAGAGCATGAGAGACTTCAAGTTCGATGAAAGCAAGTATATTCCCATGAAGAAGGCTTATTATGAGGACTTCCTCAAGGGCAGAGAGCATTACATCGAGCACATAATGGTAAATTACGTATGGACATATTGTATGCCTTACGCTGACTTCTCCATTCCTCTGTGGGATAACTTCGTATTCTTCAACACACTCTTCAACACCATCAAGGTAATGCTTACCTGCTATACCTTTGACAGAGAGGACAAGGACGAGGCGTTCCTTACCGCAATAAAGGCGTTTGACACCTCTCTCAGAGAGATCAAGGGCAACGTGGTAAAGAGAATAGTTGACGCAAACGTCAAGGAAGGTCTTGCAACAAACGGCGATATGGCAATACTCGCAATGAGCTGATTTGCTGATCAAATAATTATCATGCGGCGGGGCACAGCTTCGCCGCATATTTTTACGGAGGACTTTTGCATGGAAATTGACAAGCGGCTGATAGTTTTGTTGAAAAGGTCGGCGGACGAGATAAAAAAGACCGTTATCGGCAAGGACGATATCATTATAAAAATACTGATGACAGCCTGTGCAGGCGGACATATCCTGCTGGAGGATATCCCCGGCGTGGGAAAGACCACTATGGCTGTGGCTTTCTCAAAGGCACTGTCGCTGAAATACAACAGAATGCAGTTTACCTCCGATGTTATGCCTGCGGACGTTACGGGCTTTTATATGCCCAACCGTGCCACGGGCGAGTTTGATTTCAAGCCCGGTGCGGTGTTCTGCAACCTGTTCCTGGCGGACGAGATAAACCGAACCTCCAGCAAGACCCAGTCTGCCCTTCTTGAAGCTATGGAGGAGGGGGCTGTTACCGTGGACAGCGTTACAAGAAAGCTGCCCGACCCCTTTATCGTCCTTGCGACACAGAACCCCTCAGGCTCTGCGGGAACACAGCTGCTCCCCGAATCCCAGCTTGACCGCTTTATGATAAGGCTTTCCATGGGCTATCCCACTGTAGGCGAGGAAACTGAGATATTAAAGGCAAAGTCATCCAAAAAGGCTGCTCCCCGGGTTGAACCCATAATGACGGCGCAGGACCTTATCGAGATAAGAGGCGCTGCCGAGGATGTTTTTGTAAGCGACGAGATATATGACTATATCGCAAGGCTTTCGGGGGCTACCCGCTCCGACAGGCGGCTGGAGCTTGGCGTCAGCACAAGAGGCTCGCTGGCGGCTGCGGCAATGGCAAAGTGCGCCGCCATGTTCAAGGGCAGGAACTTTGTTATCCCCGAGGACGTTACCTTTGTTTACACCGATGTGTGCGCCCACAGGATAATCCCCGCAAGGGTCAAGGGCAAGCTTCCCTCCGACATCGAGGTAAGGGAAATTCTTTGCGACATTTGCAGAGGGGTAACTCCGCCGAAAATATGATCAGTACGAGATACCCACTGCCGGTAATTTGCATTTTTTGGCTCGGCGTGCGGTATAAATGAAACAAATCCATTCCCCCGATTGTATTATTATCAAACGGGGGATTTTTGCGATAATGCAGTAAATTTCTGCGGAAAGGAGCCGCTGTGATAAAGCTGTTATATCTTATTCTGCTTGCGGCTGCCGCACTTTTCTGGCCGCTTTACAAGGGCGATGTTGCGTTCCTGCTTCTGGCGGCGCTTATCATACTGCCCTTTCTGCTGGCGGCTCAGCTGGCGGTAACGGTGCATATGTTCAGTGCGGAAAATGAAAATGACCATGTTACCGTGTTCAGAAACAGCGAGGGAGAGGTGGGCATAAGGCTCATAAACCGCTCGATATTCCCTCTTTCCTGCGTAAAGATAAGGCTCAGGACGGTGTTTATGCCCACGGGCGAGGTGAGCTTTCACACGGTAACGGTGCCTGTGCCTGCACGCAGCAGCGAATGTGTTTCGGTGAATGTTTCCTCCGAGCACTGCGGCAGGACGGATATTTTCGTGGAATACATCAGGGTCAGCGACATTATGGGGCTTTTTTCATGGACGCTTTACAGGCTGTCCGCCGCTGTGCATATCATTCCGAGAATTTCGGAGAAATTTTCTGCTCTGGCGGAATATTTCCTTTCCCTTGGGGGCGAGGCAGAGGGCGAAAGCGGCGAGAAGCCCAAAAACGGCACTCCAGGCGATGTGTGCGGCTTCCGTGAGTTTGCTCCCGGTGATAGGCTTTCACTTATGCACTACAAGCTCAGCGCACGATTTGACAAGGATATCGTAAAGGTGCTGAGCGTTAACAACAGCTGCAAATATCTGCTTACCGCAGACCTTTCTCACGGCGACCTGACTGTCCGTGACGAGGTGCTGTGCAGGCTCATGAGCTGCGCATATTATCTGAATGCAGGGGGAGCGGAGGTATATGCTGCTGTGCCTGCCCATTCGCAGTGCGATGGCATTTACACCGAAAACGGACTTGCGGCGCAGTATTCTGACGATGCTTCTTACTTTGCTTTGGCGGAAGTGCTTTGCGAAAGCAGCTTCGAGGGCATTCCCGAGGCATACGGCTTCATTATGTGCGACGTGGGAAAGGAGGCTGAGTAATGGCAAAGCCTTATTCTCCCGCCAAGGTAACCGTGGGCGTGAACGTTCCCTCGGGTGAGGCATCGCCCATATACCGCTTTATTATGAGCGCTTTGGCGCTTTGCGGCATATATGGCTCGGTGTTCACATTCCTCACTTCCTGCGGATATTTCATGAGCTTCAGCCCTGTTGTTGCCATTATATCGCCCCTTGCGTCCTGGTGGGTGTTCTCATTTATCTTCGGAATGTGGGACAGAAAGCCCATGCTTTCAAGGTCGCTGCTGCTGGCATCGAGCCTTGTTATATTCTTTTATGTGCTTTTCAACCGTGATATGGTCATTGCGGGATATATGTACGCCGTCAATGACTTTATGGGCAGCCTTTTCAAAAAGTTTGCGGAAGCGCCCATCTTTGCTCCAAATGAAATATATGAGAATATGCGGCTCAAGTGCCTTGACAGCGCCCTTGCGGTGACAGTATCCATAATAAGCCTGCAGGAGCGTTAAAAGACCAAACATCATACTTTTTCTGCTGGCAACGGTGCCATTGCCCGAGCTGTGCCTGTACTTCGGGCTGGTACCCGATACAGTGCCCTTTGCGGTGCTGATAGCTGCACAGTGCGGAGCTATGGCGGCGGAGATAGCACGGCTCTCCATGTGGGAGCAGTCGGCGGAAAGGCTTTGCGCCGGAACTGCGGCTCAGAGCGCTTTGTGCGGCATGATAATACTGACCTTGTGTTTCGGCGGAGCGGGACTTTACATGAAAGCCACGGGATATACCCGCCCCGACAAAGCAGACGAGTTCAGAGACCAATTTTCAATATACATGAAAAATTTCAGCTGGGAAAAGCTTTCGGACGATGTGCATGATGCGCTTATCCCCGTGAAGAGTAAGAACGTTACCCATGACGGCAGGCTGGGCAACGACAAGGTGGAGTTCACAGGCGAAAATGTGCTTGAGGTAACGCTGCCCTCCGATGCGGCAGAGCTTTATCTCAAGGGCTTCACCGCCACTGATTACACAGGCTCACGGTGGAATGCGGGGCCTGCTCTCCCACAGCTGGAGACAAAGCTCACCTCCCCCGAATTTTTCAGCGGACGTGCCCTTAAATATGTAGATGGTCTGGGCGACCTGGAGCTGAGAGATGTTATCGTCAGGACATCGGATTCCTCCGATACGGTGAAATATCTGCCAAATAACAGCGCAGGTCTGCTGGAGACAAACGGCATTCGCCGCAGGTTCGGCGTGTATTTTCCCCAGAACAGAGCGTATTATAACAATGGCAAGTATATCATCGACAACCCCGACAGCATAAGCCTTAACGACAAAATGGCAAGAGATCAGGAGCGCATGAGGAACTATGCTTATGCCCACTGCCTTGACGTTCCCGACACATTTACTGCCGCAGAGGACTTTTTTGCCGACTTTGAGGGCGGCAGCACATGGGATACGCTGGAATTTATCCGCAAAAAGCTTGCGGACACCTGCGAATATGACCTGGAATCGGGCAAGAAGCCTTTCGGCACGGACTTTGTCCAGTGGTTTTTGACGGAAAACAAAAAGGGCAGCTGTACTCACTTTGCATCGGCGGCGGCGCTTCTCTGCCGATATATGGGCATTCCCGCAAGGTATTGCGAGGGCTTTGTCATCAAGGGCAGCGACATTGCCATGTTCCCCTCCGAGGGCAGATATACCACCGTCAGCGTTCCCGACAGCCGTGCCCACGCATGGGTGGAGATATATGCGGACGGCTTCGGCTGGATAGTTTTCGAGACTACTCCCGGCTACGGAAATATGGTGTTCAGCGAAAATGCAGAGGATTATGCCAACCCCGAGGAAGTCTCCGAGATAACCTCCGTAACCACTCAGGCTCCCGTGTTTACAGAAAATCCCGACCTTACCACAGCTACCGAAACTGTGCAGATGATAGAGGGTTCGGACACTGCTCCCGCTCAGGAGGGAACATCGGCAACATCGCTGGAATCCTCCGAGAACGGCAGTGAAAATGCTGATAATACGTCTTCTCAGGACGGAGATAACAACGGCAATAACGGAACTTTCCCTCACGGCACAGGCGATAACGGTGACGGAAACGGCGGCAACACGGACGTTGCAGGCGAGGAGCAGACAGGCGAGGGCAGCATACAAAGCGAGTATGATATAAACGGCGTTGGCATCAGCTCCAAAGACAGCACTGAGGAAACAACATCATCTGACGGAGAAATACAACAGGCTGAAAAGAAGCCTATGCCAAAGGCTGTGAAGATACTGCTTACGGTGCTTTTGTGGGCGGTCATTATCGTAGGCGCTGTTTTTGCACTGCGATATGCAGAGCTTATGCGCAGAAAGAAGCTGGCTGAAAATGCCCCCGAAAAGGCAGCTGCGGAGATATACCGAATGCTTGCACGGCTGGCGGCTATGCAGGGCATTTGTGTATCGGCTGAAAAGCTTCCCGAACAGCTGAAAACAGACTTCGGCATTGAATGCGGCGATATTGTGTCTGCGGCACTGCGGGCAAGGTTCGGTCAGAACGGCAGCGTCAGTGCAAAAGATGCGGCGGTGTCTGCAAAACAGTACCGCACTGCGGCGGAGAAGCTTATCAGCGGACTTTCGGCAGAAAAAACAGTGCTGGCAAAGATCATCATGCTGGACAGATATTCAAAATAACGGTAACAAAAAGGACTGCTGCGCCTGCAACAGTCCTTTTTTGCTGCATTTCTATTGCATTCCGCAAAAAAATAGGCTATAATAGTATCATAATCTGAAAATGGAGTATCGTTATGGAAAAATTCAACAAAGTTCTTGCGGGCAACCGCATTAAATCACGCCGACTGGAGCTGGAGCTTACATTGTCGGAAATAGCAAATATGATAGGCGTTGCCCCCTCTACAATTCAAAGGTATGAGGCAGGCTCTATCGCAAGACCCAAAATACCCGTCCTGAAAGCTATCGCCTCCGCTCTGAGTGTAAGCTATTCTTGGATAACGGGCGGTGCGGACGAGATAGCTAATATGCCTGCCAACGCATATCCCGCCGATATGAGCGGAAATGTGCGAATACCGGTTATCGGCCGTGTCGCCGCAGGTCTTGCCTGCCATGCGGATATGGATATTGAGGGCTATGAATATGCACCTGCGGAGGATATCAACCCCGATGAGAATTATGTCTATCTCAGGGTAAAGGGCGATTCCATGTCTCCCCTTATACTTGAAGATGACCTTATCCTTGTAAGATGCCAGGATATCGTTGACAGCGGCACATATGCAGTGGTCATAATAGACAATGAGGACGGCGTGGTCAAGAAGATATATATGTCCAAGGGACGAATTGAGCTGAGGAGCGAGAACCCATATTATCCGCCGAGGATATTTGAGGGCGAGGAGTGCGCAAGAGTGCGTATCTTCGGTAAGGTCATTGAGTGCAAAAGAAAGTTCTGAGAAGCAAAGCAAAGAAATAGCAAAGAAAAGAAAAAAGGACAAACCCCAAAGCTCGCACAAATCATATTTTCATAAACAAATTCAACTACAAAATAAAAGGACTGCCGCCATTCACGCAACAGTCCTTTTTGTATTGTATCTCAAAATTAAATCACTTGTTTTTAGAATATATGAGCATAAGACCTTTAAGCATAAGGTCATCATCACGAACGATCTTTTTTCTGCAAAGGGGTATGACCACCGATGCAAGACCGCCTGTGGCAACCGCAAAAGGCTCTTCGCCAAGCTCGCCTGCTATGCGCTCCAGCATTCCGTCAATGCTTGATGCGCTTCCGTAAAGGAAGCCGCTTTTCATGCACTCCACGGTGTTTGAGCCGATAAGCTTTTTGGGCGGCTCAAAGCCTATCTTCGGGAGCTGGGAGGTGCGCTCGGTAAGCGCTTCCATGGATACCTTTAAGCCCGGCATTATCATGCCGCCGATGTAGCTTTTGCTCCTGTCGATAACGGAAAATGTAGTGGCTGTTCCCATGTCGATGACAGCCAGCGGGCAGGGGTACTCGTTTATTCCCGCAACTGCTCCCACAACAAGGTCGCTGCCCAGCTGAGCGGGGTTGTCGATCTTGATGCTCAGTCCCGTTTTTATCCCGGGACCTACCACCATGGGGGTTATCCCCAGGATCTTTTTCACGGCGGACTTCACGGTGTTTGTCACAAAGGGAACTACCGACGAGATTATTGCGCCCTCGATATCATGGGGACTGACGTTGTGGATCTCAAAAATGCTTTTGAAGGAAACGGCATACTCAAAGTCGGTAGCCTTGTGGTCAGTGGAGATGCGCTCGGTGAAGCATATCTTTCCCTGCCGCTCTGCGCCGCCGATAACAATATTAGTGTTGCCGATATCAACTGCAAAGATCATTTTATCCGAGTCCTTTCATCAAGCCTTAGATGATTCGCTGCCCTTGTTGCCGATAAGCTTTGCGCTTTTAAGTCCCATAGACACTGCAAGAGTGAGAACGGTGGAGACAACAGCCTCGACCACAGCGTTTATTCCCACGAATGCGGCAACGAATGCAAGAACATTCAGCTCGCCCCTCATGCTCATGATGTAGTCGGAAGAACCGAAGCATACCATAAGAAGAGTCATGAAGAAGAGAGTGTTGAGAACTGCGCCTGCAAGGCCTGTGACCGCAAAGTTCACGGGAGCGGGTGCCTTTCTGAGCAGAGAGGACACAACTCCTGTGAGGTAGCCTGCCAGTGTTCTTGAGCCAATGGTCACGATGAGCGTGAGCAGAGGGCTGATACCGCAGAGAACGGTGCCGAATGCGCTTATTCCGAAGCACTGTGCAAAGCTTGTTATGCCGAATACCAGTCCCAGAACTGCGCTGCCTGTCGGGCCGAGAGCAACGGCTCCGATGGCTACGGGTATCATATTGAAGGTGATACTCAGCGGGCCAATGTTGAGATAGCCGATGGGTGTGAATGCCATCAGCACCAGCAGTCCTGTCAGAAGAGCCAGGAGCACCAGTTTCTTTGTGTCGTACTTTTTCATAAAAAATCCTCCTTGTTATTATTCCCGAAAGGGATACAATACAATTATGGATACAATACCCGAGTATTATAGCATAATGTTCTGCGGATTTCAAGCAATATTTGTGAATTGGGGAAATAACCGTCATAACCGTGGCTTTTTACTTTTTTTCATCATCGGTGCAGTGCATTATTCACAAAAAACAGTTGATTATTTTTAGCGGGTGTGCTATTATAAAAATAATGCAAATTTATGGCTATTGCTGTCTGAAAGGAATGGTTAATTATGGTAAATTCACGTTTCACCAATCTTATTGACTTAAATGACATGAGCAGCGACTGGTGGCTGAACGTTGTAAAGCTCGGCGCCGATATCTGCGATAATCCCGCAAAATATGCTAAGGCTTGCGAGGGCAAGATCATGGCTACCCTGTTCTATGAGCCTTCTACCCGTACTCAGATGTCTTTCCAGACTGCAATGCTCCGTCTCGGCGGTACTATCATCGGCTTCGATAACCCTGCAACCTCTTCCGTTGCAAAGGGCGAGAACCTGAAGGATACCACAAAGATAGTATCCTCCTACGCTGATATCATGGTTATGCGCCACCCCTCCGAGGGCGCTGCAAAGGCTGCGGCCCTTACTGCCGACTGCCCTATCATCAACGCAGGCGACGGAAGCCATCTTCACCCCTCCCAGACACTGCTTGATATGCTCACTCTTTACAAGGAAAAGGGCAGACTTGAAGACCTGACTATCGGTCTGTGCGGCGACCTGAAAAACGGCAGAACCGTTCACTCAATGTGCAAGGCACTTTCAAGCTTCAAGGGAATAAAGTTCGTGTTCATCTCCACTCCCCAGCTTGGTATGCCCGAGTACATCAAGGATATACTGAGAGCAAAGAACTGCGAGTTTGTCGAAAATCCCTCTCTGGAGGACGCTATCGGCGGACTTGATATGCTCTACATGACAAGAGTTCAGAAGGAGCGCTTTGCTTCCGAGGAAGAATATTATGCACTTAAGGACGCTTATATCCTTGACAAGGCAAAGCTCAATAAGGCAAAGAGCGACTGCATCGTGCTCCACCCCCTGCCCAGAGTTGATGAGATAACCATGGACGTGGACGATGACCCCAGAGCCATGTACTTCAAGCAGGCTAAGTACGGTATGTATGCACGTATGGCAATAATCCTCACGGTGCTGAGCAGCCCCAATGAGTCACGCCCCCTGCTTACGGGAGAGGTCATTCCAGGAGTTTGCTGCACAAATCCCAACTGCATAACTCACAAGGAAAATTATCTGCCTAAGTCCTTCAGAGGCGTCGGCGATATGCTTGAATGCGAATACTGCGACGAGAGACGTCTCGGAGTATAACAAATGCAATGCCGCACAGAGCCGCCGACATGGCTGCTTTGTGCGGCTTTTTGTCTTTTGGGGCTGAATAGGACTGAAAGTGCAATATTATGCACTGTTTAAGGCATTGTTATGAAACTAAAAATATAGAAATTGTTACTTGTCAAAAAGGGGTTTTTATATTATAATATATATGCAGGCGTAATTTATCGGACTTTTGTCAGAGGCGTTCAGGGGTGCTGTTTGCGTTTGCTTTGCAGAGAACAGATTGTGCAAAATGAATTTTTTGAGCCTGCTCACTGCAAATTTTTGTAAAGGATGGCTTTTATACTATGAAAACTGAAGCGAAAAAGGCGGCTGCGGCACCTCAGGAGCTGCCCATGCTTGCTTTGCGGGGACTTGTTGTTTTCCCGAAAGTGATAATACATTTTGACGTTGCCAGGGAGAAATCCGTTAAAGCGCTTACTGCCGCTGCAAATGGCAGCAAGCTTATATTTCTTGCCGCTCAGAGCGATTATACCGATGATGTGGGCGCAGATAAGATATATACCACAGGCGTTGTTGCCGAGGTAAAGCAGATGCTCAAAGTCCCCGGGGGGATCACCCGTGTTATGGCTGAGGGTCTGTACAGGGCAAAGCGTGTTGATGTTATCAGCGAAGAACCTTATTTCATCTGCACGGTGAAGAAAGCTCCCGAGCGTGCGCCCAAGATCGACCCTATGGAGATGGAAGCTCTTGTAAGGGCAGTCAAGGACGAATTTATGGCGTACAGCGCCAATATGCCCCGTATGCCCAAGGAATACATAGAGTCCATACTGGGCAGCGATGACCCCAAGGCTGTGTTTGATAACATTGCCGTAAGTATGCCATTGCCCGTGCCCGAGAAGCAGCAGCTTCTTGAAGCAAACGGACTGCACAACAAGCTCAGCATGCTGCTGGCACTGCTTTCGCACGAAGCGGAGGTCATGGGCATTGAGCGTGAGATACAGGACAAGGTTAAATTACAGAT
>OBKV01002008.1_pt1 | contig 11830 bp, 7 predicted proteins | sample 1517301 | NCBI WGS metagenome assembly OBKV01 (sample SAMN04571685, study PRJEB22368) | human gut metagenome | biome: human gut; material: stool | host: Homo sapiens | place: Luxembourg | collected 2012-06-29 | reverse complement strand
CAATAGGGGGATGTATTTTTGTGTTCCTGTGTGGAGGTCAATCATCCAAAACCCGTGAACGCAACTGATATAGGCTTTCTCACCATTAGGGGTAATGATAAGGGTGTTGAGAGTATAGTTCTGTTCGAAGAGTTTTTTCCATGTGCGCTTGTGGCTATTGAAATAGAATAAACCGCCTTTACGCCCGTTGCGTAGTTGATAGAAGCCGTCTGCGCTTTGACGACGAGAGAAGTATTTTGATATTCAGCCTGTTCGGATGCAGGATAAGCGGCTATGTTGTATACGGTTTTTTGGTCGGCTATGTGGTAACAGGACACTTCGCCTGTGTCATAGAATAAATATAGGGAGGTACTGTCGGCATTCAGGTCCTGCAATTTCCCGGAATACTTGCCGGGCAAGGTTATACGGGTCTTGTTGTTTAATTCCAGTAATTCGTTAGCTATGAGTAGCCAGATGTGTCCTGAATCGTCTACAAAAAGGTCTTCTACGGGGGCTTGTATCTCTCTGTTCTTAAAGTAAGCATCTAAATCAGGAATGTATTCCTCTCTGTACAGGTCAATGCACATCAGTTTGTGAGTATCTTTAATCCATAACAGAGAATCCCCACTCTGGTAAATGCGGTAATGCCCGTTATATTGGTTTAATGGATATACGTATTCCGTGGTGCGGTGAAGATAGCTGAAATGTACACCGTCGTATAGATTTACATTACCGCTGGTGGTGAATACCATTCTTCCGTCGGGCAACTGGAGGATATAACGTATTTGGTTATCACTCAATCCTTGCGACGCATTGATGGTGGTGAACAGGAATTCACCGGCATATATGAACGGTGTCATCCTGAAACAGAAAAATAAGCAGAGCAGAATCCGTATGTTTCTCAAACTATTGGTAGTCATGGCTATGTTTCAAGATTACAAAGATAAAAAAAGTCGGCTTATGAAGCACGACTTTTCTATCTGTTAAGGGCAGTTATTTATCATTCAGCTGAAAAAAGTGGCATTTTGACTTAAATTTGGGCTTTTATGAATGATATTCAGACGAATGTTTGTATATAAAGCTTTACTTTTGCGATGAATCTGACATTATAAACATATCATTACCATGAAAGCAAGATTTGCATTATTTTTATTGTTTGCTATTTTATCATTAAAACTCTCTGTGGTCTTTGCGCAGGAAAACATATTCACCGTCTGGCAGCCGGATTATCAGAAAAGCCCTTATACGGGAATGACTCGTCAGCACTGGATACAGGCAGGCGAGTATTTATTAAAAGGTGCATTTAACTATATACATACATTAGACGATCAAATGTATTTTCCGAAACAGCTGGATAAAACATATCCGAGAAATACGGGAGAAATTCCGGTAGCGAAGCTGGAAGGTCTGGCACGAACTCTATTTGTAGCTGCCCCTCTTTTGAAAGATAATCCAGAACTGGAGATGAACGGGATAAAAGTGGCAGACTATTATCGTTATCAACTGATAAATATCTCTAACCCTGAAAGTAAAAGTTATATTCCGCATCGTACGGGAGGTCCCAGTCAGACATTGTTGGAACTGGGCTCTTTGGCAATCTCGATGAAAGCTGCACAGGAAGTGTTATGGAATCCTCTCACAAAGAAACAGAAAGATTCACTGGCTGCTACCATGTTGAGTTATGGAGAGGGACCGACTATTGGTTCCAACTGGATGTTTTTCAATGTCTTTATCTTGAGTTTTCTGAAAGATCAGGGATATGCCGTGAATGAAAGCTATCTGGAGTCGAACCTGCAAAAACTTCTCGCACGCTATCGGGGCGAAGGCTGGTACAATGACGCTCCGGCTTATGACTATTATAGTGCGTGGGCTTATCAGACTTACGGACCTATTTGGGCGGAAATGTTCGGGAAGAAACAATACCCTCAATATGCAAGGCAGTTTATGGAAAATCAGCATGACATGGTTGATAATTATCCATTTCTGTTCAGCCGTGATGGCAGGATGAATATGTGGGGACGGAGTATTTGTTATCGTTTTGCCGTTACTGCTCCTTTGTCTTTGTATGAATATGACAAAAGTGGTAATGTGAATTATGGATGGATGAGAAGGATAGCTTCTTCTACGTTGTTGCAATTTTTAGAACGTCCGGAATTTCTGGAAGATGGTGTTCCGACAATGGGTTTCTACGGACCTTTTGCTCCTGCTGTTCAGATTTATAGTTGCCGGGGTAGTGTTTATTGGTGCGGAAAAGCTTTTCTTAGTTTGTTGTTGCCGGAAAACTCTAACTATTGGTCGGCTACAGAGAATAACGGTCCTTGGGAGAAAGAACTGAAAAAAGGGGAAGTGTATAATAAGTTCCAGCAGGGAACTAATCTATTGATAACCAATTACCCGAATTGTGGCGGATCTGAAATGCGTTCATGGTGTCATGAGACTGTGGCAAAAGATTGGCAGAAATTCCGCAGTACCGAAAATTATAATAAACTGGCTTACCATACAGAGTTCCCCTGGATGGCAGATGGGAAGAATGGGGAGATTTCCATGAATTATGGAACAAGGAATAAAAAAGGGGAATGGGAAGTGTTGCGGTTGTATACGTTCAAAAGTTTCGAAAATGGAATTTATCGTCGTGACGCTGTGCTCGAAACGGATAGCACTGTGAAGTATCAGTTGGCGGATATTCCTCTGCCGGATGGAATTCTGCGGGTAGATAAGGTGACTGTTTCAGAACCGGCGGAGATTTGTTTGGGACATTATTCCCTGCCTCGTCTGGATTCCGATATAAAGGAAACAGGTTGTAAGGTGGGTAAACAGAATATTCCGGTACTCTCTAACGGAAAATATGAATTGGCAATGATACCATTGACAGGTTGGGAGAAAACATATACGGTATATCCGGAGGGAGTGCATCCTGTAAGTGAGAAATGTGCATTAAATATGGTTTCCGATCAGTTATCCGGTGAAAAAATATATGTGACACTTCAATTATGGAAGAAGAATGAGAAAAGAGGTTTTACTTCAAAAGAGCTGACACCGGTGAAATCTGTCCATGTGTCAGAGGATAAGAAACAGGTGACGGTTTGTTTATCAAACGGTGAAATAAAAACTATTTCGTTTGAGTAATGAATCTCATTCAAGTAACTGATATTTAATTAAGAAACATATTGCTATCATGAAAGAGAAGATTGTTTGGATTTTTGTCGTTTTATATCTGTGTAGCTTTCATTTGAATGCCCAAAATGTAGAAAATAATCCTACTGGCGGCGGGTATCAAGTTGCAGCTGAAGGAGCTTGGTGTTGGTTTGCCGATCCGAGAGCCTTGCATTATGAAAACAAGGAGGGAACTATAAATAAGACATATATCGGTTACATCGATATTCATGGTAATATAAAGGCGATGCAGTATGACTTTCAAAAGAAGGAACAGGAAGAAGTATTGATCCGTTCGTATTTTCAGCCGGACGATCATAACAATCCCACTTTTCTTGTATTGCCCGATGAAAGAATCATGATTTTCTATTCAAGACATACGGATGAACCTTGTTTTTATTACAGAGTCTCCCGAATACCGGGGGATATTACTACTTTAGGTGAAGAAAAGAGGATTGAAACAAAAAATAATACGACTTATCCTTCTCCGTTTATTCTGTCGGATGATCCTGAACATATTTATTTATGCTGGCGTGGAATCGGTTGGCATCCGACTATTGCCAAGCTTTCATTACCGGACGACAAAGATGAGGTGGATGTAGTATGGGGACCGTATCAAATCGTACAATCTACCGGCGCCCGTCCGTATGCGAAATACATGTCTAACGGGAAAGATAAGATTTATTTGACTTACACCACGGGACATCCGGATAATGAACTTCCCAACTTCCTTTATTTTAATTATATCGATATCAAAACATTGCAGTTGACTGATGTCAGGGGAACCGTACTTTCTACTATTGCCGACGGCACATTTAAGGTGAACAAGACAGGTGATTATGCGAAACAATACCCGTCTACGGTAGTGGATAATCCTTCTGAACGTGACTGGGTATGGCAAATAGCTTCTTCGGACAGGAACGGAAATCCGGTGATAGCAATGGTACGTATCAGCGATAATAAAGAATCTCATGATTATTACTATGCAAAATGGAACGGACACGAGTGGAAAAAGACTTTTCTTATTAATGCCGGTGGACATTTTCATCAGACGCCGAATTTAGAAAAGTGTTATAGTGCCGGTATGGCTATCGATCCGTCGAATGTTAATGAGGTATATTGCTCATTACCGGTAGAGGGAAAATATGGTAAGGTGTATGAGATTGTAAGATTTATCATGAGTGAAGATGGAGAGGTTATTTCTAAGGAGGCAGTCACAAAAGACTCGCAACTGAATAATGTCCGTCCTTATATGATACCGGCTTCAGAGGGTACCCCATTGCGGCTGACTTGGATGTATGGCAACTATTATGATTGGATTGTCAGTTTACAACATCCACAAGGCTATTCTACAGGGATAGCCTGCGACTTCAAAGGATTCCCCGATAGAAAAAAGAAGAAGATGATAGCGGCATCCGGCAAAGAAATACGATTTAATCCTGAAAAGCCTTTTGTGCTGGAACAGACGATTACTCTTGGCACAGATAATTATCAAGGTTGCTTGTTGCAACTCGGTGATCTGGAATATTATCTAAACGGAGAAACGATGAAACCTGAAATCAGATATAAAGGGAAGGTATATACCAGCACAAATGTATTGGGAACATCGGATTGTTGGAAAACACAGGCTCGTGGAACCGGTGGCAAGTGGTATACTCCGCAGAAATATGGGGAGGTTCGTTTGAGGATGGAATATAAGAAAGGTGTTTTATGTGTATATATAAATGACTTGCTCGATCAGAGAATTGACTTTGATTGAAAGCGAGCGAACTCTTTTATGGAGTGGGCTAATAAGTGGAATCCTCGTTTATATCGTATTATATAATAAATGAGGACTAAGTTCGAAGTACAAATTCTCCATAATATCATACATTTAATAGAGAATGATTGTTTTTAGCCCTTTTTTGACATATAAGTAGACCTTTATATTTTATGTATCATCTATCTTTGTAGACAAGAAATCTTATTTAATATCATGAATATGAATAGACATTGTGGAATAATTAAGTTTATATTATTAGGGGTGGTTTGTATATCATTACTGCCTGTATCAGTGCATGCACAGAAGTATACGGAGTTTATCCCCGGTGAAGTTTGGAAAGATACGGACGGGAATCCGATCAATGCCCATGGTGGTGGACTTTTATATCATAACGGCACTTACTATTGGTATGGCGAATACAAGAAAGGGAAAACCATTTTGCCTGACTGGGCTACGTGGGAGTGTTATCGTACGGATGTGACCGGAGTAGGTTGTTACTCTTCTAAAGACTTGCTGAATTGGAAATTTGAGGGTATTGTACTTCCGGCAGTTAAAGACGATCCGAATCATGACCTGCATCCCTCCAAAGTATTGGAACGTCCGAAAGTGGTTTATAATAAGAAAACGGGCAAATTTGTAATGTGGGCCCATGTGGAAAGTGCTGATTACAGTAAGGCTTGTGCCGGAGTGGCAGTTTCCGATTCTCCTGTCGGTCCGTTCGTTTATCAGGGAAGTTTTCGTCCGAACAATGCGATGAGCCGCGATCAGACTGTTTTTGTGGATGATGATGGACGTGCTTATCAGTTTTATTCTTCAGAAAATAATGAAACGATGTATATCAGCCTTCTGACTGATGATTATCTGAAACCGAGCGGACGTTTTACACGCAATTTCGTAAAAGAATCGAGAGAGGCTCCGGCAGTATTTAAATATAATGGTAAATATTATATGTTAAGTTCCGGTTGTACTGGCTGGGATCCTAATATAGCCGAGATCGCAGTAGCCGATTCTATTATGGGAACATGGAAGACAATCGGAAATCCTTGTACGGGACCGGATGCGGATAAAACGTTTTATGCCCAGAGTACTTATGTCCAGCCCGTTGTCGGAAAGAAGAATGCATATATTGCCATGTTCGACCGTTGGAAGAAGAAGGATTTGGAAGATTCCCGTTATGTATGGCTGCCTGTGTTGGTAAAAGATGGGAAAATAACTATCCCTTGGCATGAAAAATGGAACCTTTCTATCTTTGACAAATAAAAAATAAATATGAAACGGATACTGCTACTACTTTGCGGAATAATGCTCGTTCCCGTTATTGCCTGTTCCCAGCATTTGGTTGAAGTGGGAAAGGGGTATAGCTGTACTTCGGTCAATACGACGGTCTTTCGGAATAACTCGCTGGTTACACACGGTGATGAACAATATATCAGTTATTACGATAACGATGGCTATCTGGTACTTGGAAAGCGGAAACTGGATTCGGAACAATGGACATTACATCGCACCCAATATCAGGGAAATGTGAAGGATGCTCATAATATAATTAGCATGATGATAGATGGGGAAGGATACATACATATATCTTTTGACCATCACGGACATCCATTGAATTATTGCCGGAGTATTGCTCCCGGTTCTCTGGAACTGGGGGATAAAATACCCATGACCGGAGTTGACGAAGGAAATGTCACCTATCCGGAGTTCTATCCTTTATCCGGAGGAGATTTATTGTTTGTTTACCGCTCCGGTTCTTCGGGGCGTGGAAATCTGGTAATGAACCGTTATTCGCTGAAAGAACATAAATGGACTCGTGTGCAGGATATACTGATCGATGGGGAAAATAAACGGAATGCCTATTGGCAGTTATATGTTGATGAGAAAGGGACGATTCATCTTTCATGGGTATGGCGCGAGACCTGGCATGTGGAAACAAACCATGATATTTGTTATGCCCGTTCTTTTGATAATGGGGTAACTTGGTATAAGACGAGTGGAGAACGATATGAACTCCCGATCAAATTGTCCAATGCGGAGTATGCCTGTCGTTTACCTCAAAACTGTGAGTTGATTAATCAGACGAGCATGAGTGCTGATGCAGGAGGAAATCCGTATATAGCTACTTATTGGCGGGAACCCGATAGTGATGTTCCTCAATACCGCATCGTCTGGAATGACGGGAAGATGTGGCATCAACGGCAGATAACCGATCGCCAGACACCTTTTACCTTGAAGGGTGGAGGTACGAAAATGATCCCTATTGCCCGTCCGCGTATTGTGGTAGAAGGTGGAGAAGTCTTTTATATTTTCCGTGACGAAGAACGGGGAAGCCGTGTGTCGATGGCACATGCGACTGATGTGGGTACGAGTAAGTGGACGATAACGGATCTGACGGATTTTTCGGTGGATGCCTGGGAACCCTCTCATGATACGGAACTTTGGAAAAAGCAGCGGAAACTGCATCTCTTTGTACAACACACCCGTCAGGGAGACGGTGAACGCACAGCGGAAATTGAGCCTCAAATGATATATGTATTGGAAACGAATATGGATACAAATAAATAAAGATATGAAGAAACTATATGTAACTCTTTTTTCTGCACTCTTTCTAGGCGGTGCAATCTGTGCAAGTTGTACGGATAAGAAGGATGCTTCTGCTGAAGAAGTGATAAACACTATTCATAAAGTGAATAATTATTGGCAGACGAATCATCCGGAACACGGACGTTCTTTTTGGGATAATGCCGCCTATCACACCGGAAATATGGAAGCTTATTTTTTGACTAAGCAGCCGGAGTACTTGGAATACTCGAAAGCCTGGGCGGAATACAATGAATGGAAAGGGGCAAAATCAGATCATAAGGAAAACTGGAAGTACAGTTACGGTGAAAGTGATGATTATGTGCTTTTCGGTGACTATCAGATTTGTTTTCAGACGTATGCCGATCTCTATAATATGGAACCGGATACACAGAAAATAGCCCGTGCCCGCGAAGTGATGGAATATCAGATGAGTACCCCCAATCATGATTATTGGTGGTGGGCAGATGGCTTATATATGGTCATGCCGGTCATGACAAAGATGTATAACATTACTAAGAATCCGCTCTATTTGGAGAAACTGCATGAATACCTCGCCTATGCTGATAGTATTATGTATGATGAAGAGGCCGGACTTTATTACCGGGATGGAAAATACGTGTATCCTAAACACAAAAGTGTGAACGGCAAAAAGGATTTTTGGGCACGTGGAGACGGCTGGGTATTGGCCGGATTGGCAAAAGTCTTGAAAGAACTTCCTGAAACAGATAAGTATCGTCCGGAATATATAGATCGTTTCCGTACTCTGGCTAAGTCGGTTGCTGCTTGTCAACAGCCGGAAGGTTACTGGACACGCAGTATGCTCGATCCATTGCATGCACCGGGACCGGAAACCAGTGGGACGGCTTTCTTTACCTATGGTTTACAATGGGGAATCAATAACGGTTTCCTAGATGCTGCAGAATATCAGCCGGTGGTTGAAAAAGCATGGAAATATCTCTCAACAGTTGCTTTGCAGCCTGATGGCAAGATTGGTTATGTGCAACCGATTGGTGAGAAAGCGATACCCGGTCAGGTGGTAGACGCAAACTCCACTTCGAATTTTGGAGTAGGTGCGTTTCTATTGGCAGCCTGCGAACGGGTTCGTTATTTGAATAAATAAATACAGGCACGGATTACACGGGTTTCGCAGCTCTTAGAGGCATGCCTTAATATAAGTCAACAGCGTAATCCGTGTAAGCCGTGCCTAAAATTTAATTCAGCATCAAGCTCATATATGGCTTTAACGGCTGAAGTATTCTATTGGTTAATTCGCTAATATTCATCTGTATATGCGTACCGGGCAGTCGCTCGGTACTATACATGCACTTCCCTTTACACAGGTAATAATAACCGTTATTGACAGATAATTGTTTATCCGATAATTCCAACTGCATTTCATCTTCGGGAAAAGCTGCGGCATAGATTTGCAGCACTTCTTTGGCATTGATGATACGTGCCATGCCTAGCGGATGTTGAGGCTGTTTCTCTTCGGGAGGCAAGATTTGAACCATGCACTTATATCCGGTGTGTTGCCGGATAGCATACAACAGGCTATATTCCACATCTTTATTTTCAGCGCAAAGCTCATTGATAATGATATGTTTGTCTCCTTTATATATAATGGTTATTCCTTTGATTTCGTTTTCCTGTCTGGCTACAAATAAATAACCTCCACTAATGGCAAGATCGGTCATAATAACCTGAAAGTCTTCCGATGTGTGCTGAATACAGCAAGCCCGTTCGGAAAGCTTCTTATTCAAATAGGAATAGACCTCCTCCTGAAATTCTGAAACAACACTGACCGCTATCTCTTTAGAAGGGATAAACTCGGGCAAAACGATCTCTTTAGTTGAATACTTGAATACCGAAGCATATCCCATACGGGCATAATAATCAAACAACCAGGGTTCTGCCGGTATTAATGTGCTGAAGTGTACTCCATTCCGTAACATCCGGGCGAAAGACTGTGATAAAAGCTCGCGCATGACCCCTTTGCTTCGGAAATCGGGATGCGTACAGGCTCCTGAAATATAGGAGGTCTGTACAGTCTCTCCACCAAAAGTCATCGGATAAGGAAGCATCTGAAGCGCAGAGATTACCTCATCGCCACTTTGGATGGCGACATTCACCTCTGTTTTATAGCGCAGTCTGAAGTACATTTCAACGAATTCTTCACTATCGTCAAAACAGATTTTCCACAATGCTTTTACTTGCTCCTTTATCATCATATTTATAATGGATTTACCATTTTACCATATTCATGGGATGCTCTTTGAGGCAAGCCATATATTTTTCCAGAATCGTTGCCGGCTGGTAAGACAGTTTGGCTTTGCGTAAACCCTCAATACCTAAATCCTCTTCCCGGTTGATATAGATATATTGTTCGGGAATCCGGTTGGCAAATTCATAATTAATCATGGCATACGCACCTTCAATACTGGTATCCGCTTTTTCTACATGTACGCCGAATGTTTCATGATTGATAGGCATACCGAATGTGAATGCGACAATTTTACCGTTCACATGCAAGATACCTCCCGTCAGTCCGAGTGCCTCGAAGTTGTGGAGAGCATAAATCAGGGCGCGACGTTCGTTGCCTGTCCCCTCCTGTTGGTCACAGTTATTCACTTTACACCACTCTGCTTCCAGATCCAGACATTCCTGAATACGGTCCGGGGTAATCGGTGTGTATTCGTAATCCGGATAAGTGTTGCGGAACCGGTTGATATGATTTCTTTTCGCTTGGAATTTCTTCCCTTTCAGCGTAGATAGATCACTTCTCAAATAAATATAATCCGCATAGTCGCGGTCTTCTGTGAAAGTGAACTGTTCCGGAAGGATAGCTTCGAGATCAGCGCGCATATTGCTGCACACTCCCAGCATACAGAAATGCTGGTTCTCTTTGCGGGCATCTTCTATCAGTTCCCACAATACTGCTTTCAAATCTCCTGTGCCTACGGGCATCATATAAGCAAGTTGTTCTCCCGCCCAGAACTTGAATACCAAAAAGTTGTCGACCACTGCGAATTGAGTGTCATATAAGAACCTCCAACTGCAAAGATTGGAGAATGAAAGATCGCAATTGCGGCGATCACTTTTCATCGTGAATGAGGTGATTGTGTCTTTGTCTGCTAATGTGATATCTTTAAATGGAATCATAAAATTGCTTTTTGCGTTTAACTCTTTATATAACGGAAAATCAAGAGATTTTGTTTTTACAAGACACCTAATAATCGAAGGATCGTAGGTGTGAGCAGTGCAGTGAAGATTCCATTCAGTGTCAGTCCCAGACTGGCGTATGCTCCATATTTGCTGCTGATATCCATTGCGGTGGAAGTTCCGACAGCATGAGCGGCTGTCCCCATCGAAAGCCCTTGGGCGATCGGACTGCCTACACGCATGATTTTCATGGTCTTAAAACCACAGATCGCTCCTAATAAACCAACTGCCACAACAACTGCCGCCGTCAGTGACGGAATACCGCCAATGGCTTTGGTTACTTCCATCGCAATCGGAGTCGTAACCGATTTGGGAGCCAGAGACAGGATTACTTCTTGGGAAGCTCCCATGAACTTCGCAATCAGCACTACTGAAATAACTCCGACAATGCAGCCTGCCAGTTGAGACAGAAGGATAGGCAGTAACTGCTTTTTTATCATTTCCAATTGAAGATATAAAGGTACGCCTAAAGCAACAACAGCCGGGCGGAGCCAGAACTCGATCAAATGTCCTCCTTTATTATAGGTCTCGTATGAGATATTTGTCATTTTAAGGAAGATGATTAATAGGGCGATGGTCAGCAATATAGGATTTAATAATACCAGTCCTGTTTTCTTCTGAAGCAATTTGGCAAAGAAGAAAATCCCGAAGGTGATAGCCAACAGGAAGAAATTATTCTCTAAGAAGCTCATTTGTCTTTATTCGTTAAGTTGATTTTATCTTTAAGGTGCAGTTTCTCCGACAGATGGAAATCCGTCAGGTGAAGTTTGCGCGCCAGCTTAATCTGACGTGCCAGCCTGAACTTGCGGACGATTTGATGTACCCATCCCGTAACGACAAGTACAAGCGCGGTGCTGATAATGGTCGCTGTCACTATCGGCCAGAACTCTGCCGCAATGACATCAAAGTATAGCATAAGAGCCACACCGGGCGGAACGAAAAAGAATCCTAAGTTGGCAACCAGAAAGTCGGACAATCCCTGTACCCAGTGTAACTTAATCCAACCTAATTTTAAAAAGAGGGTGAGCAGCAGCATACCGATGATGCTGGAGGGGAGCTTGATACCCGTAAGATAAACTATTAATTCACCCAAAGCCAAACAGCCAAATAAAATGGCGCACTGACGTATCATAC
>OBKV01002002.1_pt1 | contig 11838 bp, 8 predicted proteins | sample 1517301 | NCBI WGS metagenome assembly OBKV01 (sample SAMN04571685, study PRJEB22368) | human gut metagenome | biome: human gut; material: stool | host: Homo sapiens | place: Luxembourg | collected 2012-06-29 | reverse complement strand
TATCTATTAATAAAGATGCTACTATTGTAATTAAATCAACTATTCCTGTTGGATTTACTGATAAAGTTAAGGAAAAGTATAAGATTAAGAATATCTTCTTTTCACCAGAGTTTTTAAGAGAAGGGCATGCTTTATATGATAATTTATATCCATCAAGAATAATTGTTGGTAGTGATACTGATAAAGGAAGAAAGTTTGCTTCCCTTCTTAAAGAATGCTCACTAAAAGAAGATATAGTAGTTAAATATATGACATCAACAGAAGCAGAAGCAGTAAAGTTATTTGCTAATACTTATCTTGCTGTTAGAGTGGCTTTCTTTAATGAGGTTGATACTTATGCTGAAGTCAAACATCTTAATACTAAGAATATAATAGAAGGGGTATGTCTTGATCCTAGAATAGGTGATAACTATAATAATCCATCATTTGGTTATGGTGGATACTGTCTACCAAAAGATACTAAGCAGTTATTAGCAAACTATAAAGATATACCACAGAATATGATAGAAGCAGTAGTTAAGTCTAATGAAACTAGAAAAGAGCATATTGTAGATATGATTTTAGCAAAGAAACCTAAAGTAGTTGGTATTTATAGATTAACGATGAAAAGTAATTCTGATAACTTTAGAGCTAGTGCTATACTTGATGTAATTACTAAATTAAAACTTAAAAATGTAGATATAGTTATTTATGAACCAACTATTAAAGATTACTATGACTTTAGAGTAGAAAATGATATAGAAAAATTTAAAGAGATAAGTGATATAATTGTTGCTAATAGATATAGTAGTGTGCTTGATGATATTAAAAAGAAAGTGTATACAAGAGATTTATTTGAAAGAGATTAATGGAAAGAGGGAAAATGCTATGAAAAAAAAATTAATTTTAATTTTATTTATACTTTTTGTGCTTTATCCTAAGAATGTATTTGCCTCTATTGAAAAGGATGGGTGGATAAAGGAAAATGATGGAAACATCTATTACTATAAAGATGGAATAGAATTAAAGGGATTACATGTTATTGATGGAAATAAGTATCACTTTGGGGAAGTGACTGGTCAATTAAAAAGGGGATGGAGTATAACACTAGATAAGAGAGAATATTATTCTGATTCTGATGGAGTAGTTCAAGAAGGATTTAAAGAGATAGATGGAAATACTTATTATTTTACCTTTGAAGAGGGAATGTATAAGGGATTACATGTTATTAACGGAAACAAGTATCATTTTGGAGAAGTAACCGGCCAATTAAAAAGAGGGTGGAGTATAACATTAGCTAAAAAAAATTACTATTCCACTAATGATGGTGTCATAGTAACTGGCAATCAGTTTATAGATGGTAATTGGTATAGTTTTGCTGATGATGGTTCTTTAAAAGATGGGTGGCAAACTATAAATGGTAAAAAGTATTATTTTTATTCTGATGGCTCTAGAGCAAAATATATAGCTAAAATAGCAGGAGTTAGATATGAATTTTCTGCAACTGGTGAATTAGAACATGAAAATATAAAAATTATAGCTGATATTTCTAAACACCAGGGATATATTAATTGGGATGTATTATGGGCATCTGGTGAAATTGATGGCGTTATTTTACGAGTTGGTTATAGCTTAGGCATGGATTCTATGTTTATGTATAATCTTACTCAAGTAAATAGGTTGAAAATTCCATATACTATATATCATTTTTCTATAGCAGAAAATGCATATGAGGCACAACTGGAGGCTAATCACCTAGTAGAATGGTACACTAAAAATAGTTTAAAACCATTTATGGATGTGTTTTATGACATTGAATCATGGAAAGAAGGAAATAGCTCATCAGACTTTATCTCTATCTCAGATTATGATTCTATTATTAGTACATATAAAAGTATTCTTAATAACAATGGAATAGGCATGAGCGTTTATACTGGAAAAAATTATGCTGAAACAAGATTAAGCGATTATGGAAGAACTCAAATAGGTTGGATTGCTCACTATGCATCATATTGTGGATATAATGGCTCATATAGGGGATGGCAATATACTAGTAAAGGTTCTTTACAAGGAATTAGTGGAAATGTTGATTTAAGTATATTTTATTGGTGAAAAATTTTCTAATATAAATCTAGGACAAAAAATTAAATTTTTCTTTTCAAATAGTTTTCTTATTTCTATTATTATTGATTAAGATGATTTTATCGTTCTTTTTTATAAATAATCAGATATTAACTTACTGAGCTTTTACTAGCTCTTTTTTTGTAGTCCATAACCATATTATCTATATTATTATGGGGTAGAGTAATTATAAATGGATAAAAATTTTTCTACTTTTTTTGACATCTTTAGTTTAACTTGCTATACTTTATATATAAGCTAGAAGGTAGCAAGACTATATACTCGGGGGAAAAGGTATGGAAAAGAAAACAAGAGAATCAAATTTTGAACTTATGCGCATCATTTCTATGTTTATGATTGTACTTTGGCATGTTATAATTCACGGAAGATTATTAGGCTCTTCAACCGGACTTACTAATTTAATTTATAACTTATTACTATGTGTTTTTATTGTTCACGTTAATTCTTTTATCTTAGCAAGTGGATATTTTCAAAGTAATAATAATTTTTCTTTGAAAAAGTTTTTAAAATTATTTGGACTTCAATGGTTTTATCGTGCAGTTATTACTATCATTCTTTATTCATTTAACATCGTTACTATGTCTTATGTTGAACTTATCAATGAAGTACTACCAATCGGTTCTGCTAATTATTGGTTTATTAACTGTTATTTAGTTCTTTATCTTTTAAGTCCTTTCCTAAATAAGTTAATATCAGCCCTTAATCAAATAGAATATAGAAGATTATTACTCGTTTCTTTTTTACTGTTTTCTATTATTTCATATGTTACCAATAATAGTATGGTAAGTAATAATGGTTATACAATTATTCAGTTTTGTTTTCTTTATTTAATAGGAGCTTATTTCAAGAGATTTCCTGTTAGAAAGAATTATCATTTTAAAAACTTTTCTCGCGAAAAAAGTCAACTTATTTTTCTTTCTGTCTTCGTCTTTTGTTTCTTTTTAAATTTTACTTTGTATCTAGCTTCGATTCAACTAGGTACTTATACTAATAAATATATTCAACAAATAGCAAGTTATATTGCAAGTAGTCAGTATAATTACTCAACACCAATAGCAATAATTCAATCGATTAGTTATTTTCTCTATTTCGAAACACTAAATCTTAAAAATAATTTTATTAATAAAGTTGCTTCAATAATACTAGGAATATACCTAATTCACGATAATATGTATATAAGAACATTTTTATATAAACTTATTAGAATAGATACAGGAAAACAACAAGCGTTTTCATCATTGTTTTGGATGTTAATTGCAGGAATTGGTATATTTTTAAGTTGCCTTTTGATTGAATTACTGAGAAGTAAACTTACTAAAATAATTAGTAACTTTAAAACTATAAAAAAAATGAAAGATAGATTTTATGGTTATATAGATAGAATATAGAAAAGAGTGATAATATGAACAGTAAAAGATGAAGAAGATATTATTGAAAGTTTTGTTAGATATAATATGAACATCTTAGATGGTATGGTTATATCTGATAATAATAGTAATGATAATACGTTAAAAATTCTAGAAAAGTTGAAAGAAGAAGGCTATAATATTGATATTATAATTGATAAAAATAAATGGTTTGATCAGACAAAACGTCGAAACGAACTATTAGAATATACTGCTAAAAAATATAAACCAGATTATATATTTCCAATTGATGCTGACGAATTTATTTGTACCTATAAGAAAGGAAATCCTAGAAAAATTATTGAAAAATTAGTAGGTAGTGATTTATATAGATATAAAATGAAAAACTATATCTTAACAGGAAATGAAAGTAATGAGTTGTTTATTCCTAAGAAATTGATAACTGAACGTGAAGAAGTAGAAAATGAAAGACATAATTATAAATGTATTATTCCAAAGAAAACTTATCAAGCAGGAATATTTCTTCAAATGGGTTCACATAATGCTAATTATTTAGACAATAAGGATATTCCTTCTTCTATTCTTGATAATTTATATTTAGCTCATTATCCGGTGAGAAGTAGTGAACAATTAACAAATAAAATAATTATTGGTCGTCTTAATAATAGCAGCTTACATAGTAGAGAAGAAGGACTTGGTTGGCATCAATATGAAATATTAGATGAAATAATTAAAGATGGTAAGTTATCAAAGAAAACATTATTAGATAACTCTAAATACTATGGAGTCTTAAATAAAAAAAGTGAAGTGAAAACAAAAGAAAATCCAATTAATTTAGCTTTCTGTAAAAATATCTCTATTAAATATACCAAAAAAGCTGATAATAATAATATCCTAGCAAATACTATTAAAACATCTTTTGCTATTATTGATAGAATGCGTGAAGAATTAAAAGAAAAAGATAAATATTGTGAAGAACAAATTAAAACTGTAGTTATAGAAAAGGATGGTTATAAGGAAGAACTTAATAAAATAATTAATTCTAAAACTTGGCAGTTAAAGACGATAATAGATAAAATCTTTAAAAGAAGAAGATAAAAACGGTAGTTGTAATGCTTTTTTTTAAAGGCTATCTATGTTATAATTTTATTAATGAAAATGTTTAGGAGGAGCAGTATGAGTAAAAAAGAAGAATATGCCATAAAGGTTGTAAATCTTACAAAAGAATTTAAGCTGTTTTATGATAAACCAACTACTTTAAAAGAAAGATTGGTTTTTTGGAATAAAAAAAAAGAAGATAGTAGAACTGTTTTGAAAAATATTAATCTAAATATAAAAAAGGGAGAAACAGTTGCTCTTATTGGAACTAATGGTAGTGGGAAAAGTACTTTACTTAAATTAATGACAAAGATAATTTATCCTACTAAAGGGAGTTTAATTACTAACGGAAAATTAACTTCCTTGTTAGAACTTGGGGCAGGTTTTCATCCTGATTTTACAGGTAGAGAAAACATCTATTTTAATGCTTCTATTTTTGGACTTACTAAAGAAGAAATAGAACGAAGAGTAGATGAAATAATTGAATTTTCTGAATTGGGTGACTTTATTGATAGTCCAGTTAGAACATATTCATCAGGTATGTATATGCGTCTTGCTTTTTCAGTAGCTATAAATGTTGATGCTGATATTTTATTAATAGATGAAATATTGGCAGTAGGTGATCAACACTTTCAAGATAAGTGCTTTGCAAAACTTGAAGAGTTAAAAGAAAGTGATAAAACCATTGTTATCGTTACACATAGCTTAGATCAAGTAAGAAAACTATGTACTAGAGCAATTTGGATTTATAATGGTGAAGTAAGACTTGATGGTAAACCTGATAAAGTAGTTGATGAATACTTAAAGGTTTGTGGATAGGAGTAACAATCATGATTAAAGAGATATATAATTATAGAGAATTTTTAAAAACAAATGTAAAGAAAGATATAAGAGGCAAATACAAGGGTTCTTTTCTTGGGGTGCTTTGGTCATTTATTAATCCACTTTTAATGGCTCTTGTATATGCTATTGTTTTTCCTTTTATATTAAAAAGTAGTCAAGATAATTATGTTACTTTTATCGTAATAGGAATATTACCTTGGAACTGGTTTACAACTGTTATTTCCCAAGGAACATTTTGTATTTTAGGAAATGCTGATATTATTAAAAAGGTTTATTTTCCAAGAGAGATATTACCACTTTCTACTGCTACTAGTGGTTTAGTGAACTACTTTATTTCTGTACCAATTATTCTAATTTTCTTATTATGTAGTGGAATTGGTTTCAGTTTCAATATTTTATGGTTACCACTTATTGCTATTACCCAGTATATTTTAACTATTGGTATTACCTTAATTACTAGTGCAATAGATGTTTATGTAAGAGATGCTGAATATATAATTAATTTTTTTATAACAATGCTATTTTATGCTACACCAGTTTTGTATTCAACTAGTTTGTTTCCTCAAAAATTTAGATGGATTTTATATTTAAATCCAATGACAACAATTATTAATAGTTATAGAGATATTTTCTATTATAAAACAATGCCTGACTTAGTATCATTACTAACAGTCTTAGCTGCTAGTATCATTTTGACAGTAATAGGAACTTTGATATTTAAAAAACTAAAGAAGGGATTTGCAGAAGAAGTATGATGGTTTTTGTTATCTTACATTATAATAATATAAAAGAAACGATGGAATGCGTGGATTCTTTGGAAAAGTTTAAACAAAAAATTATTGTTGTTTCTAATTCAAAAGATTATGATAATCTTAGAAAAATAGAAAAACGAGTTGATAAAGTCATCATTAATGAAGAAAATATTGGTTTTGCGAAAGCTAATAACATTGGTTGCAAATATGCCATAGAAAAGCTTAAACCAGATTTCCTTTGTGTTATTAATAATGATATTGTAATCGACCAGAAAGATTTTCTTGATAAAGTAGAAAAGCTATATAAAAAATATCAATTTGATGTTTTAGGACCAAAAATATTACCAGAGGACTTACCAAGTGTTAATCCATTTCCAGTCTATGACACATTAGAAAAAATTGAAGATAGAATTAAATATACAAAGAAACTAATCAAAATATATAATAGTGTTATTTTAAGAAATCTACTTTCGTGTTATATTTTAATTAAGTCAAAACTAAAGAAAGTTTCTAAACCTGTAAATGGTGAGAAAGATGAATTAGGGGTAGCACTTCATGGTTGTGCTTTAATCTTTTCAAAGAAGTATTATGAAAGATATGAAACAGTTTTTTATAATGAAACGTTCTTATATCACGAAGAAGAATTTTTATATTATAGATGTAAACATGATAACTTAACATTCTTATATAGTCCGGAAGTAGAATTAGTTCATAAAGAAGGACGCAGTCTAGATAATAGTTTTAATAATAATTATAAGAAACTAATCTTTAAAAATAAAGAAATCTTAAAGTCTTTACAACTGTTAGAAGCAGTTTATAAAAAAGGAGATGCAATTTGATGAAACCAAAAATATCAGTTATTGTACCAGTATATAATGTTGAAAACTATGTTAGTAAATGTTTAGATTTACTATTTAAACAAACTTATGAAAACTTGGAAATTATTATTGTGGATGATTGTTCTACTGATAAGTCTAAACAAGTAGTTTCAAAGCTTATTGAAGGAAAAGATAATGTTAAGTTTTTAACTAATAAGAAAAATAGTGGTTTATCCTTTACTAGAAATAGAGCTTTAGAAGTAGCAAGTGGTGACTATATCGGTTATATTGATTCTGATGATTATGTTCCTTATGATTATTATGAACAGTTAGTTACTACTGCTTTAGAAAAAGAAGCTTCGGTGGTAGTTTGTGATATAAAATCTGTCTTTACTTCTTCAGGACAAGTATTAAGAACTAGTTGTGGTACGTTAGAAAATAAAAGAATAGATTTTATAAATAATGGTTTAGCAGCTTCTGCCTGTAATAAATTATTTAAAAAAGAAGAAATTAGTAAGTATAAATTTGCAGAAGGAAAAGTTAATGAAGATTTAGCTGTTATTCTTCCTATAATTATTAAAGCAGATAAAGTAGCTTATAATGATAAGACTTTTTATAATTATATTCAAAGAGATAATTCAATTCAAAACCAGTCTTTTTCTTTAAAAAGATTTGATATCTTTTATGGTGTGGCAGAAACTTTAAAAAGAATAGCAGGTGTTGAAGATTTTGAAGAGTATAAAGAAGCGATTGTCTTTGAACAACTTATTATGCTTTTTATCTATGTAATTCCTAAAGAACCATCTTTTACAAAAAGAGTTAAATGGTTAAGAAAGTTTAATAAGATGAGTAGGGAATATGATATTAGAAAAAATCATTTTCTTTGGGACTTTCTAGCTGGTCAAGGAACAAAACATAAATATTATTATAAACTTTTATTAAAACTTAACTGTAATGGGTTTGCTATAAGTAGTAGTTTCTTGATCAGTTTTTATAACTTTTATCGTAAAAGATTTGTAAGAGAAGTTATTAGAGAAAAAATAACAATGGATGATTTAATACGATTAGCAAAAATTCAAAATGAATTAGCACTATCTGATATTACTATTTCGGTAGTAATTCCTAACTATAATTATGAGAGATTTATGTATCAAAGACTTTATAGTATTTTATCGCAACATCAAAAATTGAATGAAATTATAATTCTTGATGATTGTTCAACTGATGATAGTAGAAAACTTATTACAGAAATGGTTGATAAATTAAGTCCTTATATAGATATAAGAAAAGTTTATAATGAAACGAATAGTGGTTCAGCTTTTAAACAATGGCAGAAAGGTTTTTCTCTAGCTAAATCTGATTATGTTTGGATTGCGGAAGCAGATGATTATTGTAGTGAAGATTTACTAGATTATTTAGTAAAACCACTAAAAAAATATAGTGATGTAATGATAAGTTATAGTGATACAGCTTTTATTGATGTATTTGGTAATATAACTTTAAAAAGTATTAAAAGTGAAATTGATATTCAAAAGTCTGGACATTGGAATAAATCTTATGTTAATGATGGGATAAGTGAAATTAAAGATTATAGTTATTTAAACTGTACTATTGCAAATGTATCAAGCTGTTTAATTAAGAATGGGGATTATAACAAATATTTAGAAAAGTCAGGCTCTTATAAACAAGCAGGTGACTGGTTATTTTATGTTAATATAATGCGTAAAGGAAAAATAGCGTTTTGCAATAAAGCCTTAAATTATTATCGTGTTCATGGCAATAATGTTAGTTCTACGATGAATAGAAAAAAACATATTGATGAAATTAATAAGATTCATAGTTATTACTGTAAGAAATTTAACTTAGATGAATATCATAAAGAAATGATGCAAAAAAGAGTGGATTTCTTGAAAGCATGTTGGAAAGTAGGGGAAGATAATGAGTAAGAAAGTAGGAAAGATTGCTAATTTATTATTTTTGATTGGAATAGTTTTTATGTTTATTTGTTTAACAACTAGTATAAAAGTTAATGCTATTCTACTAGCTAGCTTAATTGTAGGGGGGATTTTATTAATTACTAAATTACTATATAAAAATTCCTTTTTTGAAAAGTTAAGTAAAGATAAAAAAATAGTTATGTTTATTTACTTTTTTGTAATTTGTCTTATTGAACTACTTATAATGGTTAATCATTTTAGTTTAGTATTATTACTTAATTATTTAATTATTGATTTTTCTTTACTAGTAACTTATCTTTTTGTTAGAAGAACAGGTGGTGATGAAAAAGCTTTACTAGTTATTCCTGGTTCTTTGCTATTTCTACCATATTTGTTAGAAAATTCTACATCAAATTATCTTCTTTCTTTATTTGTACCAGTTAGTTTAGTCTATTTGATTTTATCATTTGATTATATGGCAATGCTAAGAAAGAAAAATATTTTAAGACTTGGCTTTTTAGCTATTTGTTTGGTTATGGGTATTTTCCTTAATAATTATACAGTAAGTATTTTACTATTATTTATCTATGCAATCTATAAGAAGAAAGGTAGTAGGGAAGCAGGAATAGTAACTGTAGTATTACTTATCTTAACTATTCTAAGTTTTATTGTAAAAAATAGCATTAACTTAAAAATCACTACTAATATAAATTATGACTTAGCTTTTTATCTTTTCTTTATTGCTACTATAATATTATTTATCTTTACTTTCATAGCAAGGATTAATAGAAAATATTTAAGTAACATTAGAAAAGAAGAAGATTTGATAGATTATTCTTTAATGTTTGCTATTCTTGGAGCAATCTTTGCTAAGAATGAAATGTTAAATACACTTATATTAACTAGTCCAGTACTAATTATTTATTATACTAGACTTATTGCTTATAAAGAGTCTCTTTTGAAACACTCAATTGTTCTTACTAGTCCTAAAGAGAACATTAAAAAAGTAAGCGTTGTAATTCCAAATTATAACTATGCTCATTATATTTGTGATAGAATTGATTCAGTTGTTTCGCAAAAATACCCAATATATGAACTTATCATTTTAGATGATAAATCACCTGATAATAGTGTTGAAGTAATAAATGAAAAGATTAAAGAATTAAAAGAGACTCATAAAGATTTAAAAATTAAATTTATTCTAAATAAAGAAAATAGTGGTAACGTTTTTAAGCAATGGGCAAAAGCTTTCAAAGAGGCAAGTGGAGACTATCTTTGGATTGCAGAAGCAGATGATTTATGTAGTAAATACTTTTTAGGAACTGTTATGCAAGGCTTTGATGACGAAAAAGTAGTTATGTCTTATGCGGAATCAAATGCTATTGATGAAAATGACGTTGTTTTTAAAGATAATTTGCGTGATTGGATTGATATCTATGGGTGTGGTCGATGGTCTAAAGATTATATATCTAGTGGAAAGAAAGAACTAGAAGATGTACTTTGTATTAATAATACTATTGCTAATGTATCAAGTGTTGTTTTTAAAAATACAAAGAAAATAGATTTTGAAAAATATCTAAAAGAAGCACAAAACTATGTTTTGGCTGGTGATTGGTATTTTTACAGTATGGTTTTACTATATGGTGATATTGCTTATTACTCTAAATCTTTAAATTATCACCGAATCCATTCTAATAGTGTTACACATACTACTGATAATTTTGTTCATTATAATGAAATATTAAAAATTCAAGAAAATATTAAGAAAAATGTAATTATATCTAAAGATGTCAACAAACTAATAGAAACTAGAAGAAAAGACTTACGTACTAACTTATGTATAAGTGATGATGAAATTTACTATAATAATATTTCTTTAGCTGATTTAGTAAAGAAAAAAAATATCAAAGATGATGTTTTACTTTCAATTATTATGCCTGTTTATAATACTGAAAAGTATCTAAATAAATGTTTTAAATCTTTTGTTAAAACACTTCCAATGAAAACAGAAGTAATTGTTATTAATGATGGTACTAAGGATAATAGTGAAGAAATAATATTAAAATATGCTGAAGAATACAACTCTATTAAATATATTAAAAAAGAAAATGGAGGACTTTCTTCTGTTAAAAACTTAGGCTTATCACTTGCTAAAGGAAGATATATAATTTATATTGATTCAGATGATTATGTATCTAGTGATATGTATTCTACTATGTTAAAGAAAGCGATTGATAAAGAAGCCGATATGGTTTATTGTGATGTTTTAATGGTTTATGATAAATCGGTAAGATATTGTTCTACAACTAATTATGATACTAATGATAAACTAATGCAGTTTTTAGATGGTTCATTAATGGCTGCCTCTTGGAATAAGATGGTGAAAAAGGAACTATATAAAGATTTGTCATTTCCAGAAAAATTAAATAATGAAGATGTTGCAGTTACACCATTATTATTCTTAAGAAGTAAAAAAACATTAAAGATTTCTTCTCCATTTTATAAATATGTTCAACGTGCTGGTTCTATTCAAAATAGCGGTTTTTCAAATAAGAGATATATGATTTTTGATACTGCTAAAATTTGCTTTGATAGAATAAAAAAAGAGAAATATAGTGAAAATATTAGATTAAAAGTAGAAGGGGCAGTTGTAACTCATCAAATTCTAGCAATGCTTATTTATTTAATTCCTAATGTAGCGGATGACGAAGAGCGTAGGAAGTTAATAGTTGAATTTTGTGAAAGGTATAATGGACTGGATTTGATAGAGAATAATCACTATATAACAGAATATTTGGAACAATATAATGTTTCTAAAATACAAAAACTAATAGAAGATAAAGATATTGATGAATTAGACAAGTATTTAAAGAAACATAAAAATATATAAGAAAGGAGACAC
>OBKV01002000.1_pt1 | contig 11840 bp, 6 predicted proteins | sample 1517301 | NCBI WGS metagenome assembly OBKV01 (sample SAMN04571685, study PRJEB22368) | human gut metagenome | biome: human gut; material: stool | host: Homo sapiens | place: Luxembourg | collected 2012-06-29 | reverse complement strand
GATTTCAGCCAACGACGAATTACTTGCACGATAACTATCAGTAATTTTTATCTTAAAATAGCGTCCCTTTGTCGGTGTGATGCTGAAGATTTGCTCTTCGAGTACCTTCTGCGCTTCAAATGCACCGACTGCTGTCCAATTGAGCTTATCTGAACTGACAAAAAATTCACCACCCTTCACATCCCGGTAGCTATCATGCTGCCTTTCAGTCAAGCTGATGTTGGTCAAAGTTGTTTCCTTCTTCATATCCACAACGATTTCATGCGGAAGTGGAATCGATCCGCCACTCCATTGTGAATGCCAGAAAGTCGATAATTGCCCATCCAGCAAACATGTCGCCACACCGTTTCCGACACCTTCTCCGGTCCGTTCTTCCGTATTAGCTTGTATACTCCAGCCCGCACGATCCAACTTGATTCCGACAACCCGAACTACCAACGGGTAGACGGCGTTTTCAGCAATATTGAACAGCGAAACATTATCCAAACGAATAGGTAACATATATTCTCCCGGAGTCAATCCGTTGCCGTTGAGCGTCACCGCCAAATCGGTCGTGCTCGTCCCCGTAGGCAAAGTGACAACATCTTCGAATGAATAGTTCCCTTCCGGAAACAGCTTATAAGCTGTGCCGTTCTCTGCGTTATAAGCTGTAACATATCCGGGATCTACGACAAACTGACATTCTACATCCCAATTGTTGTCCGTATCCAAACCGAAACCGACTTCAACTGACTCCGTGTTGAATCCATATGTGTAAGACAATGGCTGAATGTCGGTATCCGTGAACCCCATAGCCGGGGTCAACACATCTGTTATCCGGATAAACAATTCACTTTTATCGGCATTGACCGAGTCCTTCTCGCTCGTCAGGTAAAGCGGAAGCACATAAGTCGCTTCCGGATTCGTCTCCATCGCCGCACCGATCAAATCTGTCGACAACGAAAGCGTAACGACTTTACTACGTTCCTCCGACGCAAAATCCAATCGATCGGTGTCCATCGAATAAGAACCTGAAGGGATTATCCGATAGTCCGCGCCATAAAGTACATCGACTTCCTCTTGCGAGTGAACGGCTATTTCCCCGCTTGCCGTCAATGACGGATCACTACCACCCTTATAAACAGAGAAAGCATAAGTATTAAGCTCTCCCGTATTGTAAAGAGTGAGCTCCTGCGTACCGGATTTATTAATATAAAGCACTTTGTGATATTCTTCCGGCACTAAGTTTTCCAATTCATATTTCGACTCGTCACAAGCTGTCAACAAAAGAACAGCCAGACATGCAATTCCTATATAATTCACTTTCATACAATTCGTTTTTTAGATTAATAACCAGGAGCTTGCACCAACTGAGGATCACTGTACAATTCACTATTCTTGATCGGAACCAAATACTGTCTGACGTTCCATTGGATCGGCTGGTCGATTGGCACGATTTGATTGAACTCCTCAAATGAAGGATTGACAGTCATTCCATTCAGCCCTTTAAATTCGGAGGGCTGCATTACTTGGTCGGCAATACGCCAGCGACGGACGTCATAATATCGGTGACCTTCGGCATGCAGTTCGATTGCCCGTTCGTTACGGACCCATTCCATCAGTGACATGGTCGAAAGATCAGCTGTAGTCAACTTACGTACACCGGCCCGTTCCCGAATAACATTCAGGTTCTCTAACGCTTCATCTGTACGATCTAATGCTGCATAACATTCAGCCAAATTCAAATACAATTCCGCCATACGAATCAGAATGATCCGGAACTTGTCACCTGAAGTGGATCCGGAAGACAGATATACCCCGTTCGGCACGATGAATTTCTTATTCAAGAAACCGGTACCTGTTGCATTACGCGTATTAGAAAGTGAATAACCATTCGTATTGGAATTCTTCAAGTTCAGCCATAATGGGTTATTGTTGTTGATTAACGGCATATACTCGCAACCGTCATAGGCAATCCACGCATAGTAACGCGGTTCACGGCCAACATTAAACTTGACAATATCATTCTTAATTTCCTCGCTATCCAATTGATCTTTCGACAACTCCGGACTGGAAGTTCCCTCATAGTAACGTGTCAGCCACTCGCTTTGCAAATAGAAATCCGGATCTTTAGCAGGAGGAAGACCGTTTTCCGTATAGAAACGGTTTACAGCCGCCCAAGTAGGTGCAGTCCCATGATAGCCTCCGGCCCACGAACCGTCACTCTTTTTGACAAGTCGGTTCGGAAGCCGCGATTTCGAACGACCGCAACCAACATCATTCGCATCATTACCATCACCATACTGAGGATTGATAGCCCAAATAATTTCCTTATTACTAAACCCTTCATGCGCCGTAATCATATACTGGAGCATCCGAACTTGCTTTTTGAACAATTCGTTTTCCTCCGTATCCTCTTCTTTCCCCGGAATGAATGGAAGCGGTACTTTATCAATAGCAGCCTTTGCTTCAGAAGCTTCAAGATCGAACAATTTATATCCGGCAGCTTCAGCAGCTGTTAACGCCTCCTTGCAAGCCGTCAGAGCACGTTCCCACTTGGCAGGATCATATTTATTGCTAACCAACTCCATTCCATAGCCCGGTGTCTCATAATTGGTGTTCCGCCAGTTCGGATAAACAAATGAACCGTTCCAAAGAGGAGAAGCAGCATAGAGCAGCACACGAGCTTTCAAACTTTTGCAGATAGTGGCATCTGCACGGCTTAAATTTTCAGTTGTCTGTGTTGCCGGTAAAACTTCGGCTGCCGCATCTAATTTTCCGACAATCCAATCTACACAATAATCAAAATGCGAACGCCCCGGAATTTCGGACGGAAGGATGTTTTGATCTACCTTTGTTTCGATGATAGGACAAGGCCCATAGTTTTGCAATACTTTGAAATGATAATATGCTTCGAGAAACCAGCATTCAGCACGATATTGTGCCTTCTCCTCCTCTGTCACACCTGCCGGGTTCAAACGATCCAACTGTTCCAAAAAGTAGTGGACATATCCGATGTAGTTATATAAATTCTCCCAGTCACCGATATCATCGGCCGCCGAAACGGTTCCGTACAACATTTTCTGCATATTCCAGTCCCAGTCTTTCGGCTCGACATATTCATCGGTGGCCAACGAAGCATCTCCATCACTTTCTCGCCAGAAGGTATATCGCGAAGTACCTGAGTAAGCGGTAAAAAGGAAACCTAAAGTTGCTGACTCGTCCTTCATTGTGTCATCAAAATCCGGCTGTGCCGGTGGTATGACATCCAAATAGCTGCAAGAAGGGAATGCCAGCAGACCGGCCGACAAGGCTATCTTGATATATTGTCTGATATTTTTTGTTAGTTTCATCTCGTTATTCTATTAGTTAATTAAACATTAGAAAGTAAATTGCACCCCCAGGTTAAAAGTCCGCTGCAACGGATAAGCGTTCCAAGCCAATTCCGGATCCCACAACTTGAAGGGACTGAATACGGCCAAGTTATCACCGCTGAAATAAACGCGGCACATCGGGAAGGTATAACCCAATTCCAACGTTTTGAAACGAAGGAAATTGCCGTTACGCATCCAATAAGAACTCGGTTGGATATTACCCGCGATGTCAGCATTTGAAGTTCCTAAACGCGGGTAGAGTGCATCCGGATTAGGATTGTCGACCGACCAATGGCTCTCGGCAATCCACGACATCAAATTGCGTGGCAAAGATTCCGCCGGACCACCATCGCCACCGGAAGACAAAAATGGAGCAAAGCCGGAATTGATCATAATTTTACGTTTGGCCGAACCATTGAAGAAGACTCCGAAGTCGAATTTCTTCCAACGAACGTTCAACCCTAACCCATATTGGATACGCGGCATATCCCCGTAAGACGAAAGCATTACCTTATCCTCGGATGTGATCGCACCATCACCATCAATATCGCGATATTTAATATCACCAGGCATCGGCTTCGAACCTAACTGTGTTTGATCAGGCCAATTATTTATCTCTTCTTGACTGCTGAAAAGCCCTTCTGCCACATAACCGGTCAATCGATTCAACGGTTTGTTAGTTTCCGTTTGCCATACATAGGGATAATTCGGTTCGTCAGAAAACTTGTATTCGTTTCGATTATAGGTGAAGTTACCACGGAAGTCGACTTGCCAGTCTTTTCCAAATTGTTTTTTCCAATTGACACTGACTTCGAAACCGGTATTCAACACTTCGCCGATATTGCTCCAAGGCGTACTGCCCCAATAACCGAGTAGCTTTCCGAAGCTGGCACGTTTCATCAAGATACGGTCGCGGTAGTCACGGAAATAATCGAATGTAATGTTCACTTGGTTAAAAAGCGAAGCGTCAAGTCCGATATCCAACTTTTTCACATGTTCCCATCCTGCATTTTGTACGGCAAGAATATTGAAACCATGCCCCTGACGATTTAACCATTGCCCGGGAAGTCCCGAATGCCAAGAGGCACCGCTCCCAATAGCTACTTGATTTTGGTAAAGAAAATGTTGTGCACCACTGTTGAACTGGTCACTACCAACCAAACCGTATGATCCCCTAATCTTGAAATAATCCACATAATCGGCAATCGGCTCCCAAAACTGCTCCCCGCTTAATACCCAACCGAGAGATGCGGCCGGGAAAAACTCAAAACGATCCTCCTTTGCCAACCGTTCGGAACCATTGTAACCGAAATTGAACTCTACCAAGTAGCGGTTGTCATAATCATAAGTGGCTCGTCCTGAATAACCCTGGTTACGATTGGGCAAGACTCCATTACGATATTCTCTCATCATATACATGAACATGGCAGTCATATTATGCTTGCCAAACGAACGTTTCCAATCCAAACGGGCATCCAAATAGAATGTTTGATCGGCCTCTTTAGTGATGTCAGACTGGCTGATATAATCCGTACCAGTTTGCAAAAGTCGCAAAGCATAGGTATCATTTTCGGGATCGTAACTATCGGGCTGTACCTGATAGTAATAAGGAGATAGCGAACGGGTATAATAAGAGTTTGACCAATTTTTAAAGTTCACTAAAACCTTTGCGCTTAAACCTTTTGTGACAAATCCCAAGTCTTGCGAGATATCCAAAGAGGTATTCAGCGTATTGAAGTTGTCTTCCCTGAACGATCCCATCATGTATTGGTAAGGGTTTTCCCCGTAAGCCCCAGCTTTAATTTCGGCATTACCATAATAAATATGATCTTCTTCGCCAGGAAAATAAGCGGGGAAAGAGACAGGATTGGCATACATCACCTTTTTGTAGATATCAGTAGTCTTATTATTCGGTCCCTTTTGGCTACCGATTTGCGCCATCATACGAAGATTGACAGTCGTCGTATTCGTCAACTTATAACTGATGTTATTTTGAAAATTGTACTCCCAATGGTTAATGTTCGGATTGAAAGCTGAATTGTCCGCAGCATTGAGCAAACCTGTATCATGGTTTGCCTGCAAACTCATATAATAAGTAACACGCGACGCACCACCCGATACGTTCACATTAGCACGTTGATTATAATTTCCACTACGGAAAATCATGTCATACCAATCTACATTCGGATAGACATACGGATTGATACCACTTTCTGTCGCCGCAATGATCTCATCCGAATAACGTGGTGTAATTGCTGTCGCACTACGCGCCTGCTGCGCCTCGTTATAGGTGCGCATGAATGTCGGTCCATCAGCAAACTCCGGTGTATTCATCGGCTGGAAATAAGAAGCCTCGACCGACACGTTGACCGTTGCTTTTGTATTTTCCTTCCCATGTTTGGTTGTAACAAGCATGACGCCATTCGCACCACGGTTACCATAGATTGCCGTCGCCGAAGCATCCTTCAAAACCGAAAAACTTTCGATACTTTCTGCCGGAATACGGTTCAAGTCCCCAGACGATATTTCCACACCATCCAACAAAATCAATGGAGTTGCCACACCACCAAACGTATTGATGCCACGGATATAGAACGAAGAAGTAGAACCTGGCTCACCACTACTGTTCGTAGAAATGACACCAGCCAGTTTACCCGCCAGTGAACTGGTCAACGAAGATGTCGGCGCTTTTAGCTGTATGCCTTCTGTTGCCGTAATCGCGCCGGTAATAGATACTTTCTTCTGCGTACCGGCCCCAACGACAACAACTTCGTCCAAAACTTCATTATCCCCCTCCATCTTAATGTTCAAGACACCTAAATCACCCACTTCGATCGTTTGTGTCTTATAACCGATATAAGAGACTTCGATTTCATCTTTACCAGTTACTCCAATGGAAAACTTTCCGTCAAGATCAGTCACCGTACCTTGAGTAGTACCTTTAATGATGACATTTACACCGATCAGTGTTTCACCGGTAGAGGCATCCGTAACAGTACCGACTAACGTACGTTTAACAGGCGACTTACTTTGTTGGATTTCAGGGACGGGCAATCTATCTCCCGCATCAGCAACGGCATCCGGAGGACAAGCCCCCAACAAACCAGTACAAAGCAATAAAGCAATTGCAGGTCTCCGCTTTTTTCTAATTGAGATTAAATTCATAAGTTAACATTTTTATTTTATACTACACAAATAACTTAAAGAATTATATTGCAAGATATTACTCCACTAACATAAATCATGTATTCTCCATGTTTTTTCCACAGTCCTACAAGAACTACGATTATTTGGTACGATTTAGAGCATATAAGTTGTTGAATTCAGATCAAATTATTTGAAATCACGAAGAGTTTGATTTATTTTTTCAAATAATGAAATTTATTACATCCATTTTTTTGAAATATTACGGATTATTTTTAAATTTGTTCCGCTTCGAACAGGAGTTCTTGTAGAACTACGATAACACCAACACATTTGTTGATTTTATTCTTCTTTTACTTATAACGTTAAAATCAGCCACAAAATTCCAAGCCAAATTCACTAAAAAACAAGAATATCGCATAAACACATTATCCTTATCAACATGCAAAAACATCAGTTTGTTAAATATATTACCATTACGGACAATTTGAGTCAGATAGAGTAGAAAATCAAATCAAATGCAGTAGTAGTTTCAATTTGTACCAATAGTTTTTTGGGGGGAAATGACAATAAAAGAGGATAGAGACGGCATACCCGATCCATCATCATTCCACACAAGAGGATTTTGCTTAATTTTTGATTTTTTCAAATAAACCTTTTTGTTTGATCGCAGTCAAATAAATCGTTTTGTAAAATGTAAAAGACAGATTTGGAAGATGATGACAAAAAAGATGAGCTTACTTTTAACCGGTATGCTTTTGTGTTTGGCTCCGGATATAAAAGGAAATGAAACGGACGGAAGGATTAAAGGTATTGTAATGGACGGCGAATTAGGGGGACCACTCGAATTTGTAACCGTCCAGGTTAAAGCAAAAGGTTCGGACAAAATATTGCAGGGAGCCGTTACCGGAAGTGACGGGAACTACAGTATCGGAGGATTGAAGAAGGGGGAATATGTAGTTACTTTTTCCTATATCGGCTACGCGGAAATTTCTAAAAATATAACAATCAGCAACAATTCTCAAACTCTTAATCTTGGAGAACTCACCCTGGAAGAAGATGCCAACCAATTGGGGGAAGTAGAAATCGTAGCAAAAAAGCCCCAAATGAGATTCGAACTCGATAGAAAAGTTTTCGACGCAACACAAGATATCGCATCCGAAGGGGGATCGGCCAGTGATTTGCTTGCCAATATCCCATCCGTGGAAGTCGATAACGAAGGATCTGTTTCATTGCGTGGAAATTCCAGCGTAACAGTCTGGATCAACGGAAAAGCATCGGGACTGACAGCAGACAACCAGGCGGACATACTGGAAATGATGCCGGCAGAAGATATCAAACAAGTGGAAGTCATTACCAATCCCTCTGCCTGCCAAATACAGCCCGGAGGGAACAGCCGGGATTATCAACATTATTTTAAAGGATGACCGGAAACCCGGTTACTACGGCAGCGTAAAAGCCGGAGCCGATACGGACGGAGGTTATCAGGCAAGTGGAAACATCAACTACAGCAGTAGCAAAGTAGACGCGTACGCCAATCTGAGCTATCGGAACCGGGAAATGAAAGGCGGTGGAATCACAAGTCGTGAAAATACAGCCGACAATAGTTTTCTCGACCAGACCAACAACTCCAAACGACAACACAACAACTGGTTCGGACGTATCGGGGCAACCTGGCACATTACCAAAAGCGACGACCTAGCATTCAACATGACCGGCATGACTGGAGGGGGTGACAACAACGAATCGATCCATTACATTTCGACAGACAAGCAAAAGAATACGGTTTACACCAGCGACCGTACAACAGACGGAAACTCGGACATGAAAATGTACAACCTGGAATTGAATTACTTACACAAATTCTCGGAAAACAGCAATATAGACTTAACCGTCAGCAATAACCAATGGAGAAACGACGGACTAAGCATTTACGAACAATCAACCCGATATACGGACACTGACTTAACCGACAAACAGGAATATCAAACTCAGGAAAACAACATCAAAAACAAAAGCTGGGAAGTTCAGGCCGACTACACAAACAAAATATCCGACGCGAGCCGGATCGAGGCAGGTTATAAAGGGACATTCCAAAGAGAATCCAGCCCTGTGGATACCTATACCGGAACAACCGCTACCGACATCGAACAGGACCAGGCACTTTACAACCGCTTTCTATATAACCAGGATGTGCATGCCTTGTACATGACGTATGGAGGCAAGTGGAACAATCTGAGCTACCAAGCCGGCCTACGTGGAGAATATTGGCGTGTGGATACCCGCTCGCTGGACTTCGACCAGGAATTTAACGGCAAGCCGTCGGAAACTTTCGAGAAAGACTATTTCAAGTTGTTTCCAAGTGCCTTTATCTCCTATGCCCTCCCTAAAAACAATGAAATACAAGTGAACTATACCCGTCGCCTACGTCGTCCTTGGGGTGGACAATTAAATTCATTTCGCAATATTTCCGATGCCTCCAACATTTCTTTCGGTAACCCGGAACTGACACCTGAATATTCCCATTCTTTCGAATTGAATTATATCAAGACCTGGGAATCCGGCCATACCCTATCATTATCCGGCTACTATCGCTCGACAGATGACGTGATCCAGCGCATTCGTTTCTTGAACACGGCAGACAATGTAATGTACACGACCAGTGAAAACGTAGCCCGCCAGCAAAACAGCGGTCTGGAAATCGTTGGAAAAAACAATTTATTCAGCATCCTTAGCCTGACAACGACCGTAAACCTCTACTACTCCAAATTAGACGGTTTCAGCTATCTGCCCGAAGGAGCGGAAGCTCCTGTCACTGGAGAGGAGGATGAAAGCTTCAACTGGAACGTACGCATGATTGCCAATGTCAGTCTTCCTTGGGGTGTTTCCCTACAGGGCACAGGCAACTATAATTCCAAGCGCTTGATGGCACAAGGATACCGCGAACCGAACTACTCAGTCGATCTTGGATTGCGCAAATCTTTCTTAAAAGACAAGTTAACGTTAAGTATCAATGCACGCGACTTGCTGGACTCCCGCAGATTCCGCACCATTACATCCGGAGACGGTTTCTGGCAGGATTCCGAGAACTGGCGTGGTGGCAGAAGAGTTGGTTTTACCCTGACCTACAACTTCGGCAATATGAACAAGAAAAAAGACAAAAGCAGGAGCGAGGAACCGGACATGTATGAAATGGACTAAATAAAAAAGAAGGGATAAACCTTTGCCGCACTTATCCCTTCTTGCCCACATCCTCTTATCTTTCAAAACAGGCATCGAAGGCATGTGCCGACGGCAGGAAATCCACCTGTTTGACAAAAGCGCAAGACTCGCGTGCTCCATGTTCACGATCCATGCCGCTATCTTCCCACTCCACCGAGAGCGGACCTTGATAGCCGATATCGTTCAAAGCACGGATAATTTCTTCAAACCGGATCTTTCCACGTCCTAAGCTACGGAAATTCCAGAAGCGGCGGGCATCGCCAAAAGTTGAATGGCCGCCAAACACGCCGATCTGTTTCGGAGTATCGCTCCAATACACATCTTTCATGTGGACATGGAAAATACGATCCGGGAACTGGCTGATGAAGTCTACATAATCCACTCCCTGATACCCCAAATGGCTCGGATCGTAATTAAAACCGAAAGCCGGATGATAATCGATCGCTTCAAGAGCCTTACGGGCAGAATAAGTATCGAACGCGATCTCGGTCGGATGCACTTCGAGAGCGAAGCGGACACCTAACTTTTGATATTCGTCTAAAATCGGAATAAAACGTCGGGCAAAATCAGCATACCCTTCATTCACCATCTCGTCGGTAACGGGAGGAAAGGAGTAGAGCCATTGCCAGATCGAACTTCCCGTAAAACCGACTACGGTGTCGACTCCAAGCATTCTAGCGGCATGGGCTGCCTGAATCATATTTTCGACCGCCCGCAGGTGCACTCCATCGGGATCGCCATCGCCCCAGATATAATCAGGCAATACGGATTTATGCCGTTGATCGATATTATCACATATCGCCTGGCCGATCAGATGATTCGAAATACAAAACAGTTGCAAACCGTACTTATCGAGTGTCACCTTGATATTCCGATAATATTCCGGATCTGTCTGCCGAACATCCAAATGAGATGGTAATCCCAATTCAACACCGTCAAAACCAAATGATTTTGCTTTTTCACAAATAACATCCAGCGGTAAGTCTCCCCACTGCAATGTACATAATGTTACAGGACGTGCCATGTTTTTCGTTCTTTTTAAGGTTAATACATTGTGTCTGTTCGACAAATATAAAATATCTTTTTAAATTCATCTACAAATATTTTTCATTTCTGATTATTTATCTTTCCTTTGTAACATTATAAACAACTAAAAAACTTAACTATGAGAAAGAAAGTGTTTTTTGCACTTGGCTGCGTACTCTACTTGACAGGTTGCGACAGTTCTTCACTCGAAAAAGTCATCCCGCAAACAAAGTTTTTCCCCATTCAATTCAGCATTCAGATGGAAAAAGAGATAGTGTCTTTTCCCACCCGCAGCATACCGAATAACGTGATTCCGGAACCGACGGTTTCGAAAGCTGGAGAGAGCGACGCCGAATTGAACGAAATATGTTCCACCATCGAATATGTGGTATTCAAAAACGAAGATACTCCTGCATTAATCAAGCACAAGCAGTTCACTTACGATCCCACCGATCTGGATGCGGATTTCAGTTGCATATATGATAGTTTGCCACAAGGCGACTACAAATTCTACTTTTTAGCCCACAATTCAAAAAACGCTGTATTATCCGGTTCAACTTTTTCTTTCGACAGCATCTCGGATACATTCTACGAAATGATATCCCTAAACATTGATGTTGCAGAAATCACCAACAAAGATGTCTCTCTTCAACGTATCGTCAGCCGTATTGAGTTCATGGCGACCGATTCGGTTTCCGACATACTGAAACAGTTCGATATGGAGATCGACGGAATATCCAATCAGCTGGACATCGCCACCGGTCAGGGGATAAAAAACCCGGATAAGCAAATCCTCTCCTATACATTCAAGAATAATGAGATCGGAGAAGTAAACAAAGTACATTCTTTTTATACTTTCATACCTCCCACCGACAATAAAATAGCCGTCCGCCTTTCGGCCATCGCCAAAAACGACGAACCGATCCGGGAACGGCAAATCGACAATATCATTCCGGAAAAAAACAAAATCATCCGTTATAAAGGCCGCCTCTACAGCCGTTCCGAATCCGACGACACATTCCAGATCAGCATCTACAACAATGGGAAATGGGAAGAGACAACCGATATTGAATTGCCTGATTACGAATAAAATTT